>Ga0308157_10002267_pt1 | contig 32505 bp, 26 predicted proteins | sample PhyBR1_FD_201035 | JGI IMG/M metagenome (GOLD analysis project Ga0308157, IMG submission 201035) | Phyllosphere microbial communities from UC Gill Tract Community Farm, Albany, California, United States - DLSLB.R1 | ecosystem: Host-associated > Plants > Phyllosphere > Unclassified | place: USA...
CGCCCCATGCAAAACGGCTACATCGAGAGCTTCAATGGCAAGTTCCGTGACGAGTGCTTGAACGAGCACTGGTTTGAGACGCTGGTACAGGCGCGATCAACGATTGCAAGTTGGCGCCAGGACTTCAACCAAGTGCGACCGCACAGCAGTCTCGGACGAATACCGCCAGCAGAGTTCGCTCAACGCCATCGCATCATCAATCAGAGGCCGCCGGCTTCCAGCAAAGAGATCAAGTAAGCTTTAACCCGGACTTCCGACTGATTGGTATGGCGGAAGGGGGCAGGTCAATCTCACCTATTTGCTTCAGCACAGCTATGGCACTGAGAAAGTTAGTCCTCGAGGTAGTCTATCTGTGCGGCACAATTGGATACAAACGATTGAGCGAAAGCGCCAAGCCACTGACGAAGGAGCGGTCAATGAGTGTTCTGAATTCCAAGAAAAATGGAGGTTGGGTAGTCACGTTGCCGCCATCAAAGAGCTATGCGACAGTCTTGTGCGTCGGGCAACACCCGTCGTCAAAGATGCGAGCGCCGGCCGATGCCGACCACAAACCTCCCGGCATCGTTGGGACGAGCCACCGACCCTCTACCCCAGGTTGCCCCTCTGAGGGTGCCAAGACGCTAGGGTCGGGGCACTTGCGGGAGCTCGTGTGGAATCAATAGAGCTCCAACAATCTATGTTCGAAGAACGTCTCGAGTTGCACTATCACCTAGTCAACGATGCGCATTCTATGGATGCGCTTGTGCGAAACAAATGCGAGGCAGAGGTCCTCGCCCTAGTCCGGCACGTCGCTAAGGAGCTCGGTGTCGACGTCGTTCTCGAAAGTTCAGCCTTTACCGAGGGAGGCCTCCGAGAGGTTCTGAAGTTCTTGATGGACCCGAAGAACGGCAGCTCGCTCGTAATGGGGGGCATGATGTTGGTGCTAGTTCAGATCGTCATTTCGATTCTGGCGATGCCGTCCACGGATAAGGAGCAAGAGGCCCTTACCAAGGAACTGACCAAGCTCAGTATTGAAGAGAAGAAGCTGCAGATTGAGAAGCTCCGACGAGAGGCCGGCGAAGGCAAGCCATCCGAGGAAGTTGTGGCGGAGGTCGTTAGCACATTGAATCAAGACTACAAGGTGCTGACTCGACGTTCCAATTTCTACAGTCAGCTTCTCCCGTACAAGAAGGTCACGGCCGTCGGATTTGGGCACATACCAACGGGGGAGATAATCCCCAAGAATGAACGCACGACCCCGCGCGCCGACTTTGAGCGGTTTCTCGTTCGTGAAAACAAGCTTCCAGAGCTGGTTGACGAGGCTGCTTGCATCGAAATCGTGGCTCCCGTGATGACCGGTTGGAACATGCACTGGAAGGGCCTCTACCAGGGGGAGCCCATCAGCTTCGCCATGCGAGACCGTGATTACAAGCAGGCTGTGTCAAACCGTACGGTGAGCTTTCAGCGCGGCGACTCCATTGCCTGCTTACTCCACACCGAAAGAAAGCTCGATCCGACGGGTGAGGTCATCGTCACTGGACGGTACGTCTCGCTCGTCTTGGACAAACGGTCTTCTTCAGGGCAGTCAGCCGAAACGCCTCAGGGAAAGAGGAAGAGGTTTTCAGACAAGCTGGCTTCTGCCCAGTCCTCTTTGCCATTTTCGCCCCCGGAATCGGAGACCAATTAGCAGCCGACAACGTGCGCGGCTCGCGAGGGCTAAAGAAAATGGCCTTGATCTTTCACTCCAAGTCATCCCCGTCACTTCGACTTGAGATGACCACGAATGCGGTTACCGCATATCCAGCGGACATCGCAGTATCGAATGCGGTGTGGAGCGCAAGGAACATGCGATGAGGCCGATGAACTTGGTCAAAGCCCCTGGAAGCATATCCAGTCTAGGCATTTTCCCTCCCTTTCTATGATGTCGCGCGGGGTTCCGACGCATGCCCAAGCTTCGCACGCTATTCGTCATTACTGCAGCGGACAGGCGAGGGCGACTCGACTGCTCGGCCGAACTATGCCAAAGACGCGGAGGCATGGGCCCGGGGCATGGCCGCTGTTCACTGTCGCCTCCGTCCAGAGCTTCGGCCGTGTATGACTCTGATCAGCCTAAAGCAGTCGGTCGCGAGAATGCGGTTGCTTTTCGTGGGTACCCCTAGATGGGCTAGCTGGCGGCCAGCCCGGGAGCTCAGCTGGCACCCGCTTCGAATGCGCGGCGAAAAATGCTTGGGCTTTTGCGGCAAACGGGTAGCCTCAAGAAATAACTCGCGATAACCAGCTGACGGCACAGAGTCAGGCCGCTCTCCGCCTCGACCGTGACTGCTGTAAGGCCCGTTTCTCCTGGAATTTTCAGTAGAAAATGATTTAATTTAAATTTATTGACGCATCATATCTCTCATTGTGGTGCGTGTTCTTTTATTCCGACTAAATGAAGTAGGAGGCCAAAAAAACGCCACCTTTCGAGGGCGCAGGGCGGCCAGCGGCGGTTTTCGGGCGCTGGAGGCATGGTCGCGGTGAGGTGACGTTTTTGCGTTGAGCCTTTGAGCCCCGATAGTCCAAGACCCGGAGTGCAAGGCCTGCAGGCGACGGTGCCTGCCGTGCCGTGCAGTTCAGCCGTACGCCAGGCAATGGGCATGGGCGCGGCTGTCTTGAACTTCTGCGCCCAGGCTTGTAGGGCGTGGGCCTGAGCAGCATGGGCAACCGAATCAAGCCTCGGTCCACTGTTGAGCAGCTGGACTGGCACCCGCAGGCCGTGCTGGCACATCGGGAGTGATCCTTGCCGGAGGCCGCACGTCATTTGAGAAAAACGATGCGGCTGGGCATTGTCGAGATGCCCAAGCGGTCCGGCCTGGTCTATCGCGCCTTGCAGGACATCAAACCCGGACACAGCGAAGGCATCGGGGAGAGGATGACCGGCATGCGGGACTCATGGGCAGAAGGAGGGGGCAGTGCAAGCCGGGAGCGGCTGAAAACGAGAAAGCCCGCAATTAGCGGGCTTGTGCATTGAATTTCGCCGAGGCGATCGGTGTAGATGAGCCCGGCGTATCCGAGCTCTACGCTGCATCAATATGGCGAATGCCTGTGAGATCAGGTTTGATTCTTGTCCTTGGTGCTATCGCCAGTCTGCTGCTTGTCTTTTTCCTGGGTGCGATTGCTGCGCCACGTATTGAATTCATCAGAGAACTTCTTGTAGCGGTCAGCACGCCAACTTTGGTAATCGTTGTCGAGGTTGCGCATCTGCTCGTCGCGCCATTGCTGGTAATCGGGATCATAGCCGCCTTGCGACTGGTTGGATTCATCCCGCATACCACCGCGAGAGAAACGACTTTCATCGCCGTAGAAGCCGCCACCAAACCGGTCTCCCGATGGGCGGTTGCCATATTGATCCGAGAACTGGTCGCTGCGCATATGGTTGCCATACTGGCGGCTGTTGCTGCCATGGTCAAAACCTTGTTGCTGGAGGCCCCAATCGGTGCGATCATTTTGATAGCGCTGACCGCCTCCATAGCCGACTTGGACGGAGCTGCCCGGGCCACCATGACGGCTTGAGCCATAGTCGGAGCCAAAGTCATTGCCGCGTCCACGGCCACCATAGTTGTCGAAATCGCTTTGCGATTGCTGACCGTAGTCTTGATCCTGAAAATTATGCTGACCGCGAGGTCCGCCCGACTGACTTGCACCCCAGTCGTCTTGTCCAGATTGACGATCGCCGTATTGCTCTTGGCCGCGGTTGCGGCGTTGGTGATCGTTGAAATCACGAGAAGCCATTTCCATCTCCAAAAATAATATGAGGCAGCACTGCTGCAAAGCGTCCCGGGCGCATTCCCTGGGGCGTTGGTGCTAACTTTGCACCGTGCGCCAAGCACTTTTTGTAGGAAAAGGATCCCCTGAATGTCAGAAAAGGAGGTTGCGAGGTTACGAGCATTTGTTCTCTTGAAATGAATGCTACAGATGTGAGATAGATGCTTCCTGGGAAACTAAATGTTTCTGATTGCTGAGTCTCCGCCTTTGAGATCTATCGCTTAGTGCGGCTGATTCCACTTGGCCACCATGCGCGAACCGATGATCGCTGGCGCCAACTCAGCAGCGCATCGGCCGCGTCGGCGTGGTCATCAGTAGGATCGCATGGCTGAATCAGTACGCCTCGAAGGAACGGGGGGTTGCAGGCCCTACGGATTCACTCCGTTGACCTTGCCCGTCCAAGAGAAGGGAAGGCTCTACTTAAAGCGGCGGAGCCGCTTCTTTGCATCACACCGAGGCAATTCCCTCCAATGGACGCCGGCCACGCCCGGACCCTGTGGCCAAGCTGCAGCTTCTCGCTCAGATTCGACTTTTGAACGGAACCAGAAATGGAGCTGCCGCCTCGTCAGCTTCCCGCCGGTAGCGGCGCATGTCGGCCTTGTCGGCGCTTGTCAAAGCCGCTTGAAGCCGCTCGGCGTTCAAGTCCTTGCAGTAGGCAGGCGTGCCAGGCTGCTGCCTCCAAGATTCGGCAAGGGTTCCTCCATCAATCGCGTCGAATCCAAGCTCCTGGACCAGGCTTTGAACCAGTTGTTTCGCTGCGACGTCATCGCCGGCCACAGAAAGCGCAACCCGCATTCCGGCTCCCTTTGCCATGCCGCGCTTGGCAAGGCTCTCGGCGATGATGTTGTTGAAGGCTTTGACGACTGGCCTGCCAAGCACCGATGCAGTCCATTCGCTGTCCGTGGCACCTGCTTCAATTTCTTGTACAAGGCCGTCACGCGTTGGATAGTAGTTTCCTGCATCGACAACGACTGCCGCGTTTGCCTGCAACACATCCAGCGGAAGTTCTGAAATGGCCAGCTGCGGAATAGCGATGATCACCAAGTCTGCAGCTTTGGCAGCCTGCTCTACAGTTGCCGCCACAACGCCCGTCTGCGCAGCAAACTCGACCAGCGTGGAAGGCCCGCGCGAGTTTGCAATCAGCACGCTGTGTCCAATAGCCTTGAGATTTCGGGCAAGCGTGCTGCCAATGTTGCCCGATCCAATAATTCCTATTTCCATGGTGCAATCCTTTCGAGAAACTGTTCAGCGTGCGGCGGTAACTACACGGTTGCGTGCAATGATCGTCTCATGGCTTTGGCGGCGCCTAGGTTCCGGAGAATTCCGCCACCAATGCGTCTCGGTTCCGGGGAGCGTGCGTCTTCACCGCTGACGTCAACGCAGGCTTTCACTCCGAAACCGTGCGTTCAGTGCAATATGCCGGTGTGCCCGCCGGCTTGGCAACGTCCGCCAGTGTCTTGGCAAGACGTGGCATTCAAAGCCTTGACGACCCGATGGCCCAGTTGCTCGCTTGACCAGACGCTTTCGGGCCCTCCCTGCTCCACCTGAGGCATTTGTGTACCGAACTGCGGATAGCAGTTGGAGGTGTCGATCACCACCACATCTTTTGCTACCTCGGCAAAAAGTTCCGCGACCTTGGGAATGCTGGCAAAGGGGATGCTTTGCCTTGCGCGGTTAGTGTGACCAACACTTGCCTTTCATCCGATGGATCACGCCGCCGGGTGACGCTTCCACCGACCTCCAGACGCTTGAGCAGTGGCGTGATCGTGTCGGCAACCGTCTCAATGCGTCCAGCGGGTGATCCAGTCCACGACCCGCTGCATTACATCGACGCGGTAGCCGACCTTGCCTTGGCTGGTGAATTTATGGCCTTCGCCGGGATATAAGACCAACTCGCTGGCCTGGTTGCCACCGCGGCGCAGTGCGACAAAGGCGGCTTCCGCCTGGCTGCGCGGGCAGCGTTCGTCGTCGTGGCCATGCAGCAGCAGCGTGGGCGTGGTGCTCGCCTGCAGGTACTCCATGGGCGAATGCGCTCGCATGCGTTCGCGCGCCGCCTCATCTTCGCCTCGCATGGCGTAGCGGTCGGTGTAGTAGCCAGTGTCCGAACAGCCCCAGTGGATGTCGATCTGCGACAGCGCGGCCATGGGGACGGCGGCCTGGAACACATCGGTATGCCCCACAGCCCAGCACGACATGAAGCCCCCATAGGATTTGCCGGCAATGGCCAGCTGCTGCGTGACCAGGCCCGCGTCCTGCAAGGCCTGCACCGCTGCCAGCTGCTGGGGCAGGTCCAGTTCACCCCAATGCCCGCGCAGGCGCTCGCTGAACTGCCGGCCGTAGCTCGACGAGCCCACCGGATTGAGCGCCAGAATGGACCAGCCCTGCGACCACAGCATGGCCCAGTAGGCTGACGGTCCGTAGGCAAAAAGCGCAAAGCTGGCCGGGCCGCCATGCACATCGACGAGCAAGGGTGTCGCGCCCTTGGCGCCTTCGGGACGTATCAGCCAGCCATCGACACGCTCGCGGCCTCCCTGTCCATCGGGAACATCGAATTCATGGCGCTCGTAGCTTGCCTGCCGGCGCTGGCGCCACCAGGGGTTGAGGTCGCTGAGGCATCTTTCCTCGGAACCATCGCGGCCGCAGCAGTACAGCTCCATGGGGCGCACCGGGCTTTCGGCGGTGTAGACCATGTACTCGCTGGAGATGCCGAGCTGCGACAGCTGACGCTCGCCCTGCACCAGCCAGCGGAGCTTGCCTTCGGGCAGGCTGATCTCGGCGACCGCATGGACGCCACGGCGCGCGATCAGCGCGCGCACCCGGGAACTATCCTTGCCGGCAAACTGCACGCTGGTGGCTTCCCCGGCAATTTCAATGGAATCGTCGCCCAGGGGCTGAACCTCTTCGGTGTCCAGCGCAATGCGCCACAGGCGCACCTGCGCATCGCCTTCTTCGACCGTGCCCGAAAACACCACGCAGCGCCCGTCCGGGGACCAGATGGGAAACAGCACTTGCGCCTGTTCCGAGGTCAACCGATGGGCATTGCTGCCATCCACGTCCATGAGCCAGGCATCGCTGCGGTGCGATTCATCGCCTTCACGCGAACGGGAGTAGACAATGCGCTGGCCATCGGGCGAAAGGCGGGCGCTGTTGACATTGAAAGCGCCATCGGTGAGCTGCCGGGCCTGGCCGCTGTCGACATTGAGCGAGAACAGATGGGTTTCATGGTCCAGCCTGTAACCCAGGCCATCGGCCTTGTACGGCAGCTTCCAGATCACCTGGGGCCCGTTTTCGGGTGGCTTGCCGGACTTGGGATCGGGGCGCGCGCCGCGCAGGTTGGGGTCCACGCTCAGCGAGACCAGTACCAGCAGCCGGCGCCCATCGGGGCTCCACTCGAAGCCGGTGACACTGCCCTGCAGGATTCCCAGCTGGCGGGCTTCTCCCCCGGTGCGCGAGATCAGGAACAATTGGGTCGGACCGGCACGGTCGGACAGGAAGGCCAGCTGCTGGCCATCGGGCGACCAGCGTGGATGGTGGTCATATGAGGCGCCACTGGTCATCTGCCAGGGAGCGCCTCCATTGGCAGGATAGATCCAGATGGTGCTGGTGGCTTGCTCGCTGGCCGGATTCACGGCGCTGACGCTGCAGGCCGCGAGGCTTTGGTCCCAGGAGAAGCTCAGCTCGGAGATGGTCTTGTGGTGGAGCAAATCAGTGGCTTCAAAGGGGTGGGGCATGGGGGGCTTTCTGGAATGATGCGTTGCATTTCGCGTCAACCGGGTCGGTGTTGCTTGGCACCGAACCGAGCTCGAGCCTGGAAATTAAGCGGTGGTCGCGATGGCCCAGGTCGGACAAAATCCCGTTCTCGCCGAAACGAAATTCACATCCCAATCAAGGTGTCAAGTTGCTCCATAGGACAAGCTCATTGCCCTGCGCCCTTGTCTCGTGCATGTCACGACCGAGTTGCTTGAGAAGGCTGCAGGCATGGATCTGTGCGTCGGTGGCGCAAGTCCTGGAATCGTTTTGCCAGTGTGATTTGAACTCTCGAAGCAATGCGCACCCGTCCTACGGAAGAGTTGCATGGGGAACGTAACCTACGGTGTCGTCCCTCTCATCACGAAAGATCCCCATGACCAGAGAACGTAAGCGTACGGGCGCCGGCAACGACAGCGCCAAAAAGGCTCCGGCAAGAAATACCGACAGTGGCCCATCGGTGGTGGCAGCCGTTGACGGTGATGCACTGAGCGTGAAAGCCGCCCAGACCGATGCGCTCGCGGCCGCCCGTCCCTACAACCCGAACAAGGCCGGTGAGCATGGTCTCGTTCCCGCTGTGGGCGCGACGGCCGAGCCCGCTTCGCGCCTGCCGGGCGCAAGCACGGTGTCGGAAGCCAATGGCTCGGACAAGACCGGCAGCGTGGCGCCCGCAGGCGTCAACGCCAGCATTGCCCCGCTGGACCGTGTGCGCGTCGATTCCGCAGGCCAGATGCTCACCACCAACCAGGGTGTGCCGATTGCCGACAACCAGAATTCGCTCAAGTACGGTGAACGCGGGCCGGTGCTGCTTGAGGACTTCATCCTGCGCGAGAAGATCACGCACTTCGACCATGAGCGCATTCCAGAGCGCATCGTGCATGCGCGCGGCTCCGGCGCGCATGGCTACTTCGAATGCTACGAACCGCTGACCGACCTGACGCGCGCCGCTCCCTTCCAGCAAGCGGGCAAGATCACGCCGGTGTTCGTGCGCTTTTCCACGGTGCAGGGCGAACGCGGCTCCAAGGACACGGCGCGCGACGTGCGCGGCTTTGCCGTCAAGTTCTATACCGACGAAGGCAATTGGGACCTGGTGGGCAACAATATTCCGGTGTTCTTTATTCAGGATGCAATGAAGTTCCCCGATCTGGTGCACGCCGTCAAGCCCGAACCGCACCACCAGATGCCCCAGGCCGCCAGCGCCCACGACACTTTTTGGGATTTCGTCTCGCTGATGCCCGAATCCACGCACATGCTGATGTGGCAGATGTCGGACCGCGCCATTCCACGCAGCTATGCCACCATGCAGGGCTTTGGCGTGCACAGCTTCCGCTTTGTCAATGCCGCTGGCGAGTCGGTCTTCGTCAAGTTCCACTGGAGCCCCAAGGCCGGAACCCATTCGCTGGTCTGGGACGAGGCCGTGAAGATCTCGGGGGCCGATCCGGACTATCATCGCCGCGACCTGTGGGAGCGCATCGAGGCCGGCGCCTACCCCGAGTACGAACTGGGCGTGCAGGTGTTCACCGAAGAGCAGGGCGAGGCCTTCAGCTTCGACATCCTTGACGCCACCAAGCTCATTCCCGAGGAGCTGGTGCCCATTCGTCCCATAGGCCGCATGGTGCTCAACCGCAATCCCGACAACTTCTTTGCCGAAACCGAGCAGGTGGCGTTCTGCACGGCGCATGTGGTGCCGGGCATTGATTTCTCCAACGACCCGCTGCTGGCCGGGCGCATCCATTCCTATGTGGACACGCAGATTTCGCGCCTGGGTGGGCCAAACTTCCACGAGATTCCCATCAACTCGCCTCTGGCGCCGGTGCACAACAACCAGCGCGACGGCATGCACCGCCAGGCAATACACCGCGGCAAGGTGGCGTACGAGCCCAACTCGCTGGCCGGTGGCTGCCCGTTTCAGGCCGGTGCGGCCCAGGGCTTTGTGTCGGTGCCGGCGCGCATGGAGGCCAAGCAGGCCCAGGGCAAGGTGCGCGCCAAACCCGAGAAATTTGCCGATCACTATACCCAGGCCACGCTGTTCTTTGAAAGCCAGACGCCGGTGGAGCAAGCGCATATCGCGGCGGCGTTCCGCTTCGAGCTGAGCAAGGTGACCGTGCCTGCGATCCGCGAGCGCATGGTGTCCTCGCTGCGCAATGTCTCCGAGCACCTGGCCAGCCAGGTGGCGGCGGGCCTGGGAATGGCCTTGCCCGAGCCCATGCCGCGCGCGCTGGCCCAAGCGCCCACACCCGAGGTCACCCACTCTCCCGCGCTGTCGCTGCTTGCCCGGCCGGGAGACGGCAGCATCCAGGGGCGCAAGGTGGCTATCCTGGTGGCCGATGGCGTGCTCGGCAAGAGCGCGCTGGCATTGCACTCGGCCCTGTTTGCCCAAGGTGCGGTGCCGCGCTTCGTGGCGCCGCGCATAGGCGCCGTGGCCACCGCTGACCAGGTGGAGATCAATGCCGATGCATCGTTGGAAAACGAACCCGGTTTCCTGTTCGATGCGCTGGCCCTGCCCGATGGTGAGGCCGGGGTGCAGAAGCTGGCTGCCGATGGCCACACCATGGAGTTCATCAAGGATCACTACCGGCATTGCAAGACCATTCTTGTCATGCCTGCGTCGTCGGCGCTGATGGTCCAGGCGCAGGTGCCAGCAACGCTGCCCTCGGGCGAACCCGATCCGGGGCTGTTCCTGGGAGACAGCGCAGAGCATTTCGCGGCCTTCATCGAGGCCATTGCGCGTCACCGCCATCCCGAGCGCGAGACCGATCCACCGGCGGTCTGACGCAGCAAAGCACCGCGGCTGCATGCATGGACTTTCCGTGGCTGTAAAGTTCGTGAATCCACAGGCTGTGCCGCGGTGTCCAACACCAGCCACTGGGTCGATGTCTCGCCCGAGGCATATGCGCCGGGGCCCGGTGCGCTGGCCGGCCAATACCCCGTTACCGCCCGAGTGGATGCTGCTGCTGCGGCCAGCATCGACAGTGTGCTCCAAGGATTTCCATGTTCCCGATTCATCCGGCTTCTTCCGAATTTGCGCCACTGGATGCCGCCTCCGCGAACGGCTGCGGCTCCTGCGGCACGGCCGAACGGCTCGGTATCGAGTTTGACTACGCCTACCAGCCCATCGTCGACGTGGGGGCTCGCAGCATCTATGCCCACGAAGCCTTGGTGCGTGGCCCTGCGGGTGAAGGCGCGCTGTCGGTGCTGTCGCAGGTGACCGAGCACAACCGCTACCGCTTCGACCAGGCTTGCCGCGTGAAGGCCATCAAGACCGCCGCCCAGCTCGGGATGCAAGAGAGACTGTCGATCAACTTCCTGCCCAACGCGGTCTACAAGCCGGAGGTCTGCATCAGGACGACGCTGGAAGCTGCACGCGTGCATGGCTTTCCCATCGATCACATCATTTTCGAGGTGACCGAAGGCGAGCGTGTGGAAGACGGGCCTTGGCTCGCGTCTATCCTCAGGGAGTACCAACGCCTTGGCTTTCTGACCGCCATCGACGATTTCGGCGCGGGCTATGCCGGTCTCACGCTGCTGGCCGACTTCACGCCCGATCTCATCAAGCTTGATATGGCGCTGGTGCGCGGAGTGCACGCCAGCAAGTCACGCCAGGCCATCACACGCGGCATAGTGCGCATTTGCCAGGAATTGGGTATCCAGGTCATTGCCGAAGGTGTCGAGACCGCCTCGGAACGCGACTTCTTCCTGCACGAGGGCGTGACGCTGATGCAGGGATACCTGTTCGCCAGGCCCGTTTTCCGAGCGATCACCTCGGCGGCCACGATGTCTTGGCCGTCGCCGCCGCAGCGGTGAACACCAGCCCCGCGCAGCGCGCAAGCGCGGGCAACCGCCGTGGTTCAACCCAAGGCCCGAGCATGGGCCGGTCGTGCTATGGCGCACGAGCTCGTCGCGCTGCCAACGCAGCAGGAGCGCCAGGCTCCTTGGCTCATTGACATGCAGTTGCGGGCGGGCCTGTGCTTTGAAGCTGGGGGCCGCCGGGTCTGACGAGAGGGGCCTTGCGAGCGCGCGGGTCGGCAGTCGTTGAATCCCGACCGCCCGCAAGAATGCGAAACAGCAGCAACCGCCGCAGTGGGCTGTAAGCCATCTGTTTACATTTAGCTTGCCCAAGCTCAGGCAAACTACTTCCTACAACTCACCGGGCCGCAGCGGTGGCAGCCTGGCTCCATCCAGGCGGTCCCCACGAAACCCGGTGCCACTCAGTCCAGCGGTGAAGTGGGCCAGCAGGCACGTTTCGATGTAGGTTCAAAATGAAATCCATCCATGCAGGTGAGGCGCCGGATTGGCGGGGAATGTACGGCCCGGTAGGGCGCCCCTTTCTCGCTGCCGGCGTGCTGCTCACGCTTTTGACCGTGGTGCTGATCGCGACCAATGTGTGGCTTGCATCAAGGACCTATGACGCTGCCTGGTCGCAGGCAACCAAGACCTCCTCCAACCTTGGCCACTCGGTGGCCAACCAGCTGGACAGCGTTTTCAGCGAGGCAGACCGTCTGCTCAACACACTGGGCTATATGCTGGAGCGCAGTGAGATGGCACCTTCTGCGCTGGAATCGCTGCAACCCATCATGGTGACCCACCTCAGTCGAACAGACTACCTCCATGGGCTGTTTGTCTATGGCGATGATGGCCGATGGCTGGTGCATACGCAACCATCGCAAGCGCGCCAGGCCAACAATTCCGACCGCGCTTATTTCATCGCCCATCGCGAGAGTCGAAGCACCCGCGTCCTGATCAGCAAGCCGGTGCAAAGCCGCTCGACAGGAGAGTGGATCATTCCGGTGTCGAAGCGGCTCGACGATGCGGAAGGACGCTTTGCCGGCGTGCTGCTGGCCACGGTGCGCGTCGACTACATACTGAAGCTCATCAATCGTTTCGATATCGGCGAAAGAGGTGCCATCTCGCTGAGCCTTGCAGAAGGAGTGGTTGTGGTGCGGCGGCCGTATGCCGTAGAAGATCTGGGTCGGTCTTTTCCGGCGAATCCCCTGATGGCGGTGGTCAGCACCGCGCGCAGCGGAATGATGCGGCTCATCTCGCCAATTGATGGAGTCAAGCGTCTTGTGGTGTTTGAGCACCTGCCCAACAATCCGCTTTTCGTGACCGTGGCATTGTCGGAAGAGGAGATATTGTCCCAGTGGCGCAGCGCCGCGAAGGTTCAATTTGCCTGTGTACTGCTGGTCATATCGATCATTGGCCTCTCGGCATGGTATGTCCTGAGGAGCATGAAGCTTCGCCAGGCTTCGGATCGCGCCTTGCGCATCGCCCATGAGCACATCGTGCAATCAAACGCTCAGCTGGCCGATCTGGCGGAACACGACGGACTCACCGGGATACTGAACCGCCGGGCGTTTGATCATCGATTCGAGGATATTCTGGGGCAAAGCCGTCGATACGCTCGCCCCGTTTCAGTGCTGCTTTTCGATGTCGACCATTTCAAGGCATACAACGACCACTATGGTCATCCTGCGGGGGACGAGTGCCTGCGCCGGGTCGCGGCGGCGCTGTCCGCGGCCATGCGTCGTCCGGGCGATGTGCTGGCGCGCTACGGTGGAGAAGAGTTCGTCGCCATATTGCCAGACACCGGCCCCGACGGCGCGCGCGAAGTCGCCCATGTGGCCAGGCAGGAAGTCGAGCGTCTGGCTCTGCTGCATTCCGCGGGCGTCGATGGCATTGTCACCGTTTCCGTGGGAGTGGCGTCGGCCTATGCGGGGGCGGCTGATCTGACCCCAGGCGCCTTGATCGAGCAGGCGGACAAGGCGCTTTATCGCGCCAAGCACGAAGGGCGCAACCGGGTTTTCGTCGCCGGAACCTAGTCGCCAGGGCTGGCGTGCCCGCGCTCAGGCAAACAGGGCCTGCTTCAGCGGCTCGTATTTGGCATCGCCCACGGCCTCGCGTATCTTGGGCGCCAGGGCAATCAGACCGTTCAGGCCGCTTGCGCTCTCCACCGACAGGTTCAGCCTGAAACCGCGCAGCCCGAGGCTGCCCGTGATCTGCGTGGCAACCAGGTAGGCTTGCTGGTAGCGCTCCTGGTCGGAGCGTGCGCTGGTTGCCGGCGGATTTTTCGCGGGCGCGCTGTCGGGGCCGGGCTCGAGCAGACCCTGGTCGAGCATGGCTTGCACATCTTGCTGCGTGATGCCCATGGCCGCCGTCGCGGCAAGCACCTCGGCCAGGCTTCGCTTGCCATCGAAAAGAATGAAAGCCGAACGCTGACGCATGGTGAGCTTGCCCTGGCGCTCCTTGAGCGCCTGTTGTCCGGACAGCGTTTTGATCAGTGGCATGCAGCTCTTTCTGGGATCGGCAGGCAAGGATGCGCCGCGCAATGGGTCCAGAGTCTGGCAGGCCGGCAGCGCGTTGAAAATCGGGTTTATCCATAGCCAGGTGCCTGCTTTGCTGGCCTACGCCCGACGCTGCCGTCCTCAGGCCTGCTCATGGTTCGAGAATCGAAAAAGAAGTGAGCGCTCACCATGATCCATTGACATGGTTTTCATTTCTGCATCTGGCCAGCCATAAATGACGTCGACATGGTGGCCAGCGACAGGGCGCGGCATGGCATGGCATGGCATGGCATGGCATGGCATGAAGAAAAAACAGCAAAGGCTCTTGAACATGTGAAAATACACTCCACCTACCATCCATGTGGATGGAAAACACAAGGATAAGCCATGAATAACCCCCTGCCTATGCCCGGGCCACGCGCCAAGGGAGCGGACTCCGAGAAGGTCACGATCAATCTGGGCTTTGTGGATCTGGGCCATATTGATTTGCTCGTGGCCGAAGGCGTGTATGCCAATCGCACCGACTTCATTCGCACGGCGATTCGCAACCAGCTGGCTGCACAGGCCGATACGGTGCGCCAGATGGTGGCCCGCAAAATGCTTGTGTTGGGACTGCAGCGCTTTGGCCGCGCGGAACTCCAAGCTGCCCAGGCGGCGGGCGAGCAACTGGAGGTGCGCGTGTTGGGGCTGGCTTCAATTGATGACGATGTGTCGCCGGAGCTGGCGCAGGCAACGATTGCCTCGATCACCGTGCTGGGTGCGTTTCAGGCCAGCCCCGCGGTCAAGGCAGCGCTTGCCGGGCGCATCCACTGAAACGTTTTAAGCGAAAGAGGGCGGTGCTGTCCTGCCCACAGCACTGCCGACAGCACTTCCGTCAAGACGCGGCATGGGGCTTTGCCTGCATGCCCGGCGGCGCAGTCCCCCGCGGCAAAAGGCTATCGGGCCAAACCTGTGCGCTGGCTCTCAGAGCGCATGGGCCTGTGCAATTGCTTTACATATCCGGGCGCCACGCCCGACCAAGGATTTCCCATGGACTGGACCACCGACCTCAAGCAACTGTTTGCGACCACCGCTCCGCTGATCAAGCGGGGCGCGCTGATGGAAGCCACGCAAGCCATTCAAAGTGCCTTGGGCGCGAAGACCACGCTCAGGCAGGCGCCTTCCGGCGCCGCTGCGCAGCCGGGCGTTACCACCCCTGTTTCCCAGCGCGCCTGGCACGCCACGGATGTTGAGGATGTGGATTTCGTCGAGCGCGCCGTGCCGCGCAACGGTGCCGATGCGCCCGCGGCGACTCAAACACCGGCAGCGGGCAGCTTCGAGCGCATCGCGTTCTCGGCGCAAGCGGGAGCGCCCCAGGACCACTACTGGCTCTATGTGCCGCCGGGCGCGGCCAATCCCGGCGCTGCACCCATGCCGCTGGTGCTGATGCTGCATGGCTGCACGCAGAATCCGCAGGACTTTGCGCTGGGCACCGGCATGAATGGCGCGGCCCAGGCCGTCAATGCCCTGGTGATTTACCCCGCGCAATCACAGGACGCGAATCCCAAGGCCTGCTGGAACTGGTTTCGCCCCCAGGACCAGAGGCGCGGCGCCGGCGAGCCCGCGACCTTGGTGGCCATGGTGCGCGAGGTGATGCGTAGCCACCCGGTTGACGAGCGGCGCATCTATGCCGCAGGCCTGTCCGCCGGAGGCGCGATGGCGGCACTGCTGGCGCGTGAGTACCCGGACCTGTTTGCCGCCGTGGGAGTGCATTCGGGCCTGCAGGCGGGGGCGGCGCACAACGTGATGGGCGCGTTGTCGGCCATGAAGAACGGTGCCAAGCTGGCGCCTGCGGCGCGGGCTGCGCAGGGGCATGCCGGGCAAGAGTTGCCGGCGCTGATTGTCTTTCATGGCGATGCGGACCGCACCGTGCATGCGCGCAATGCGCAGCAACTGGCCGATGCCGCGCTGGCCGCGCGCGGTCTGCCTGCGGGCAACAGCGCGCAGCAGGTGCAAAGCGGGCAGTCGGCGGCGGGCCAGCGCTACACGCGCACGCTGTACGCCAGCAGCGCGGCTGCGGCCCCAGCGGTGGAGCAATGGATCTTGCACGGCGCCGGCCACGCCTGGGCGGGCGGCAATGCGCGCGGCAGCCATACGGACCCGCGCGGCGTGAATGCCACGCAGGAGATGCTGCGCTTCTTCATGGAGCATCCCAAGGCGCGTTGAGGGCCTGGGGGCGCGGTCAGCGCTTCACTTGGCGCACCGCAGTCGCGCATGCAGCCGGGGCCCCGGCCAGGCTTTCATGGCGGCCGGGGCCCCGGCTGCGTCATGCCGTCCCTGGCCGACCCCGGCGCTGCGCGGCTGTTGCGCAGCTGTTGCACGGTCCGTGCTCGGCTATTGCGTGGAGCAGCTGAAGCTGGCTGCAAGGTTGACGTCACCGCTGCCCTTGTAGCGTGGATAGGACGGGTAGTCGCACAGCGGACGCGTGCGGCCAGGCACGCCCACGGTATCGGTCACGAACTGGCTTGGCGGCTGCGCGCTTTTCTCCACCCAGTTCTCCAGGGTGGTCAACGAATCCCAGGACGCATTGAAGACGGTGCTGACCGCATGCCCGTAACCCGGAATCTCGTAGTAACGCAGGAAGGTGTCGGCGCGCGTCTTGCCCATGGTTGCGCGCACGCGGTCGACATACTGCGCGGTGGCGCGCGTGCTGACCAGCGCATCTCCCGTGCCATGCGCAATCAGCACCTTGCCGCCCTTGGCCTGAAACGCCGTCAGGTCGGTCTTGTTGACGTCCTGCAGGCCGCTCAGTGCGCTGATGCGCGCCTGGTAGCTGCCCGGGTTTTGCGGGTCCAGTGTCAGCGAGTTGAAGTTGGGGTCACGCGTCACGAAAAAGCGCATCCACTGATCCCAGAAAATGCTGCCGTAGGGCGCGCCGTTGGGCATGGGGCTGGCGGGTTGCGTGCTGCTCAAGGAGAGAAACGAGACGTTGGTCTGCAACGGGCTGGCGTTGGGGATGCCAAAGTCGGTACCCCAGGTGTTGAAGCCCGGGTACTGGGTCTCACCGCTGGCCAGCGGGTAGCCGAACGTGATCGGTGTGTTGATGACATTGAAGGCCGCGATCTGTGCGTCCGACAGGCAGGTGTTGCCGGTGTCCAGGCCGGTGGGGCAGCGCAAGGCAACGCCGTTGAGCAGGGCGGTTGCCGGGTTGAAGCTCGCGTTGCAGGATTTGGCGTCGCTGATCAGTCCATCGGCCACGCCGTCAAGCGCGTCACAGGCCTGCATCGATGCGTCGTACAGCGCCTTGCGTTTGGCCGCGTTGGGATAGGCGCCGGGCTGGGCCAGCGCGCGGGTGATGCGCCCAAACTGCAGGTCGAGGCTGGCGGCCGCACCTGCGGGATACAGCGCAATCACGCCATCCCAGTCCTGCGGCCAGCGCTGTGCCACTGCCAGCGCCTCGCGTCCGCCGGTGGAGCCGCCGGCAAAGTAGGCCTTGCTTGGCGCGCTGACGGCATAGCGGGCCTTGATGATGGCAACAGCCACATCGCGCGTCTTCTTCAGCGCGTCGCCGGAAAAGTTCCTGACCGCTTCGTCATTGACGCCGAAGGAGCCGTCTTGGCTGCCCAGCGCGCCGGCCTGGTGGCCTGAATCGCTGGAGAAGGTCGCGTAGCCCCGACCCAGCGGGGTCGCCTGGGCGGTGGGCCCGGCGGGGACGTTGGCGGTGACCAGGGGAATCGAGCCGTTGTAGCCGCCGCCGCCAAACATCATCACCTTGTTGTTCCACACGGCGGGCAGCGCCACCTGCAGCAGGATCTTGGGCGCGGTCGTGTCGACCGGCGAAATCGACGCGCTCACCCGGCAGAACTCGGGAACGGCGCTCACGCCACTGCCTGTAGCGGCCACCGTGGTTGCCGCGGTGACCACCGCACCGCTGGTCGGCAGTCCGATGTTGCCGGCGGCAACCGTCATTCCATTGAGGTCTGCACAAGCCAATGGCTGCGGCGGAATGTCGCCGTCACTGCCGCCGCACCCGGCCAGCACGGCCGCCGCCGAGAAGGATAGCAACAAGTTGAAGTGGCCTGGAAAGCGCTGAGGTTGTCGCATGAAGTCTCCTTGTGTTGAAATTCCAAAGCAATTTCACGCAGCTGCGCCGCCAGCAGCCCACGCGATGGGAGGGCGTCCAGGCGTTGATGGCCGGCTGCGCTGCGTTCTGGCAGGCCAGCGTCTGCCACCGGATCCTGGAATCCGTTTGCGTTGCAGTTCTGGGAGAGCGGTCGGGGGTTGTGCCGTTGGCGGTATTGCGGGCCCCTGCAGGACAGTGTCTGGATTCGCCATTGACCGGTCTATCCACGTTTGCACTTAAGCAGTTTGCCTAGAGCAGGCGCCACGACGCGACGACCGGTGGCGGGGTCCGTCGGCTTGCCCGGGCCGCAGCCGCATCCCAGGGTTTGCCCCAGGCTTCGAATTTCCCGAAGCCGGCTTTGCGAACCAGCCATTCCGCAGGCGCGCGCTCATCCCTAGGATAGGGCTCACTTTCTTCCAAAAGAGGTGCTCCCTTGGTTCTCCCGCTTGACGGCATCACAGTTGTTTCCCTTGAACACGCTATTGCGGCGCCGTATTGCACGCGCCAGCTCGCTGACCTGGGCGCGCGCGTCATCAAGGTCGAGCGCCCGGGCAGCGGGGACTTCGCCCGTGCCTATGACCAGCGCGTGCATGGCCAGTCGTCCCACTTTGTCTGGGTCAATCGCTCCAAGGAGAGCCTGGCGCTGGACCTCAAGGCACCGGGCGCGGCCGAAGTGATGGATCGCCTGGTTGCCCGGGCGGACGTGCTGGTGCAAAACCTCGCTCCCGGCGCGGCCGCACGTATGGGACTGGGCGCCGAAGTGCTGATGAGCAGACACCCCGAGCTCATCGTTTGCGACATCTCCGGCTACGGCGAAGACGGCCCTTACCGCGACAAGAAGGCCTATGACCTGCTGATCCAGAGCGAGGCGGGCTACCTGTCGGTGACGGGCACCGCCGACGAGCCGTCCAAGTCCGGCAACTCGATTGCGGACATTGCCGCCGGCATGTATGCGTTCACCAACATCATGGCGGCGCTGATGCAGCGCCAGCGCACGGGCAAGGGCTCGCACATCGACGTGTCGATGCTGGAGTCGCTGGCCGAATGGATGGGCTTTCCAATGTATTACGCGTTTGACGGCGCGGCGCCGCCGCAGCGCAATGGCGCCTCGCACGCCACCATCTTCCCGTATGGCCCCTTTCCCGCGGGAGACGGCGCCAGCGTGATGCTGGGCATACAGAACGAGCGCGAGTGGCAGGCATTTTGCGAGGTGGTGCTGCAGTCGCCCGCCATCTTTGCGGATGCGCGCTTTCAGGGCAATGCCCGGCGCCACGCCCAGCGCGACGTGCTGCGCGAGCTCATCAACGACATCTTCCAGGGCCTGACCGCCGAGCAGCTGATCGCGCGCCTTGACGCGGCCAAGATCGCCAACGCCCGGGTCAACGATATGGCCGGCCTGTGGGCGCATCCGCAGCTCAAGGCGCGCGAGCGCTGGCGCCAGGTCGACACGCCCGCGGGAGCCATCCCGGCGCTGCTGCCCCCGGGGCGGCAAAGCGCGTTCTCGCCGCGCATGGGCCCGATTCCCGCCGTGGGACAACACACGCAGGCCATCCTGGCCGAGCTGGGGCTGGCGGCGCGGCCGGGGGCTGGCGCCAGCGCAACATAGAACAGAGCAAAGAACAGAGCAAAGAGCACTGACAGACCCGAAAAAGGAGACAACCCATGATGCTGAAATCCCTCACCACGGCTGCCGTGGCCACTCTTGCCCTGGCGGCCGGCTCCGCCCAGGCGGCCTGGCCCAGCGGTCCCGTCACCATCGTCGTGCCGTTTGCCGCCGGGCAGACCGGCGACATCATCGCCCGCATGGTCAGCAAGGAGCTGCAGGCCAAGTTCGGGCAGGGCTTTGTGGTCGACAACCGTCCCGGCAGCGGCGGGCGCATAGGCACCACCTTTGTGGCGCGTGCCAAGCCCGATGGCTACACCCTGCTGCTCACCAGCTCCGGACCCTATGCCATCGCGCCGGCGCTGTATCCCAAGGACACGAAGTACAACCCCCTGACCGACTTCACGGGCATCGCGGAGACCGCATCCACCCCCCAGGTGATTGCCGTCTCCAACGCCTCGGGCATTGCCAGCTTTGCCGACCTGGTCAAGCAGGCCAGGGCCAAGGATCTCTCCTATGGCTCGGCGGGCAACGGTTCGCTGCAGCACCTGACCATGGAGCTGCTGAAAAAGGAAATTGCCTTCCCCATCGTGCATGTGCCGTTCAAGGGCAGTTCGGAATCCAAGATGGCCGTCATCGGCAACACCCTGGAAGTCACCTCCGACTCGCTGCCGCCGCTGGTGGGCAGCATCAGGAGCAACCAGCTCAAGGCCATTGCCGTGGTTGACGAAAAGCGCTCGGCCTACATTCCCGACGTGCCGACGCTGGGCGAGCTGGGCTTTCCCAAGCTCAGCGCCGTGGCCTTCTTCGGCCTGGTCGCGCCCAAGGGCACACCCAAGGAGATTGTCGATAGCCTCAACAAGGAGGTCATTGCCATGTTCAAGACCCCCGCCTTCCAGGAGCAGATGCGCAGCCAGGCGCTGACTGCGCCCGCCGAGCGCACGCCCGAGCAGTTCAACGCCTACCTCAGCGGCGAAGTCGCACGCTGGAAGAAGGTGGTTGACGAAGCCAAGGTCAGCGGCGAATAAACCAGAAAGCTCCCCATGATTCGAGAAATCCCCGCCAGCCTGATCACCGATACCGTTGCACAGCTGTGCATAGACGCCTGCCACCTCCTGCCGGACAACCTGGTTCAGGGCTTTCATGACGCCGCGGCCAAGGAGGTCTCGCCCCTGGGCAAGTCGGTGCTGCTCAAGCTCATCGACAACGACAAGATCGCGCGCGAGAACCAGGTCTCGTACTGCCACGACACGGGCTTGACGATAGTTTTCATCGAGATCGGCCAGGACGTGCACGTCAGCGGCGGCGGCTTCGAGCAGGCCGTGCAGGCCGGCGTGCGCAAGGGCTACGCCGAGGGCTTCATGCGCAAGTCCGTGGTTTGCGACCCGTTGCTGCGCGTCAACAGCAACGACAACACGCCGGCCGTCGTGCACACGGAAATCGTTGCCGGCAGCGGGATCCACATCACCGTGGTGCCCAAGGGCGGTGGCAGCGAGAACTGGAGCACCATGAAGTTCCTGTTGCCGGGTGAAGGCGCCGAGGGCGTCAAGAAGTTCGTGCTGGCGGCCATCGAGGCGGCTGGCGGCGCGGCCTGCCCGCCGCTGACCGTGGGCGTGGGCATTGGCGGCAGCTTCGACAAGGTGACCGCGATTGCCAAGAAGGCCATCCTGCGGGACATAGGCGATCACCATCCCGAGCCGCACATCGCCCAGCTCGAGAGCGAATTGCTGGAGCTGATCAACCAGACCGGCATCGGCCCCCAGGGCTATGGCGGATCGACAACGGCCCTTTGGTGCGCCGTCGAGACCTATGCCTGCCACATCACTGCCTTGCCCGTGGCGGTGAACATCCAGTGCCACGCCAGCCGGCGTGCCAGTGCCACCATTTGAGCCCGAGGTACACCATGGCTGTCCACCATCTCACCACCCCTCTTGACGATGCTGTCGTCCTGCAGCTGCAGGCCGGCGACGAGGTCTATCTGTCGGGCGTCATCTACATGGCGCGCGACGCCGCGCACAAGCGCTTTGTCGACACCCTGGCCGCAGGCCAGGAGCTGCCCGTGGACCTGCGCGGCCAAGTGGTCTTCTACGGCGGGCCGGGCCCCACCAAGCCGGGCCACGCGATTGGCGTCGTCGCGCCGACCTCGGCTTACCGCATGGACCCCTATGCCACGGTGCTGTTCGACTACGGTGTGCGCGGCGCCATCGGCAAGGGCCCGCGTGGCCCGGCCATTGGCCCGTCCTGCGAGAGGAACCGGGCGGTGTGCTTCTCGGCGATCGGCGGCATTTCCGCCACGCTGTTTGCCTGCATACGCTCGGCCGAAGTCATTGCCTACGAGGACCTGAAGACGGAGGCCGTTCAGCGCCTGGTCATAGAGAACTTCCCGCTGCTGGTGACCAACGATGCCCACGGCCGCGACATGTACGCCGACGAAGTGGCGAAGTACCGCGCCTTGCTGCAGCAGGCCTGAAAAGCATGGCCAGCGTTCACTCCTACCTGTTTGTTCCGGGCGACCGGCCCGAGCGCTTTGACAAGGCGCTTGCGGCCGGCGCCGGCAGCGTCATCATCGACCTGGAAGACGCCGTGCCCCCGCAGGGCAAGCAGGCGGCACGCGCCGCGCTGCAGGCGTGGCTGGCAAGCGCCAGTGCGCCGGTGGCGGTGCGCATCAACGCCGCGGACACAGCGTGGTTCCAGGAGGATCTGGCGGTCTGTGCCAGCCCGAATGTGTGCGCCGTGATGCTGGCCAAGGCGGACCGGCCCGAGGATCTGGCGGCCTGTGCGCGTGCTGCGCCCCAGGCGAGGCTGCTGCCGCTGATTGAAAACGCCAGCGGCTTTGACGCGCTGCGCGCCCTGGCCGCCGTGGCCGGCGTCGAGCGCTTTGTCTTCGGCTCTATCGACTTCCAGCTGGATCTGGGCATTGCCGGCGAAGGCGAGGCGCTGCTGTTGTTTCGCTCGCAACTGGTGCTGGCCTCCCGGCTGGGCCAGCTGGCGGCGCCCGTGGACGGAGTGACCACCGACATTCACGACGCGGCCAAGGTGCAGGAGGCGGCGGCCCGCGCGCGCAGTCTGGGCTTTGGCGCCAAGCTGTGCATCCATCCGGCCCAGGTCGCCGCCGTGAATGCCGCGTTCCGACCCACGGCGCAGGAGATCGACTGGGCACGCCGCGTGCTGGAGGCGGCGGCGCGCTGCGGCGGCGCCGCGGCCACGGTGGACGGCAAGATGATTGATCGCCCGGTCATGCTGCGCGCGCAGGCCCTTTTGGACGCCGGCTAGCCGGAAGGCGCAACGGCATAGGGCCCACAGCCCTGCGTTACGATGCAGCGCTCAAACGCCTGTGCCCGCGCCTTGCGCGCCCAAGCAATTCCCTGTCACCCAGAGACCCGCTGTGGCGCCCATGCTTCCCGACCTCGACTCCATTGCCCTGTTTGTCAAAGCCGCCGAGCTGCGCAGTCTGACGCGCGCGGCCGAGGCCCAGTCCATGGGACTGGCGGCGGCAAGTCGGCGCATCTCCCTGCTGGAGCACCGGCTCAAGTGCACGGTGTTCGACCGCTCGCACAAGGGCGTGGCGCTGACGCCGGCGGGCAAGACGCTGCTGCACCATGCCAAGCAATTGCTCATTCAGCTCAATCAGCTGCAGGTAGACCTGGACGAGCACGGCCCGGGGCGGCGCCGGCCGCTGCGCGTGCAGGCACATACCTCGGCCATGGCCCAGTATCTGCCCGCCGACCTGGCACAGTTCCACCGGGACCACCCGGATGTGGAACTGACCGTGAAGGAGCGCTGGAGCCGGCAGATCGTGCAAGCACTGCTTCTGGGCGAGGCCGACGTGGGTATTCTCAATTCCGGCGGCGCGCTGGACGGGCTCGAGTGTCGGCCCTACCGCTCGGACCATCTGGCGGTGGTGATGAAGCCCGACCATCCACTGGCCGCGCATGACGAACTGTGGTTCGATCAGGTGCTTGACTACCCACTGGTGGGCCTGGAGCACGGGGCTTCACTGATGGATCTGCTGGCCGCCCAGGCCGGCCTGGGCCAGAAGGCGCTCAAGCTGCGGGTGCAGATGCAGGGCTTTGAAGCCGTGTGCCGAATGATAGAGGCTGGCATGGGCGTGGGCGTATTGCCTAGGCATGCGGCCCAGGCCTATCTGCCCGGCATGCAGCTGGAGATCCGTGCGCTCAAGGACGAGTGGGCCGTGCGGCAAATGCTGGTCTGCACGGCACGCGGGCGGGAGAAGTCGCAGCCGCTCGAGCGCCTGGTGCAGGGGCTGCTGCAGGCCGCGCGGGACCATGACCCGCAGTGTTGATCGGCGCATGGCCAGCCCCTCGTTTCCCTCAGTTGTATACAAGTGTAAAAGCGCTTCATCCTCCGTTTGTCCAGTTTTATGCTTGTTAAATCGTTACGCACGTGGGTGTGTCGATGGAAAGGATGTCGTATGAGAAACGCATCAACAGCACATAAGGAAACAAGCGAACGTCTGGAACTGCTCAAGGCAGAGGGTGCCTACCTGCTCATGGCGCTCAACAGTGGAAGATCTGCGGAACATGCAAGGCTGCGCATGATTGACGAGAAAATAAAGTCTCTGTCAGGCCAGCTCAGACCGCAAAGATATGTCTCCTCCAGGTGAACGCATCCCGACCCGCCGTCCCAGGCGGGTTTTTTATTGGCCCATGGCCCGGCACGCGGCCGCACACCGCGCGCAGGCAGCCGCGCAATGTTGGCAGTGCTGATGGCCGTGCCTTGCGCATTCATTTGCACAGGCTTCGCAAATGTCTGCGCACAGCGCACATATGGCGTTGACGTGGGGGCTGCTGCGGGACATGGCGCTGATCGCCATTTCGCAAGCGGATGCGCATTCGAGGTCATGGACGATGCAGTTCGTCATTGCCTTGACGTCTTCTTCCTGGAGGCATGCCGCAGCGCACTGATTGCAGGCAATGAGGCAAGCCTGGCAGGCAGCAATACAGTCTTGCAAGCGGGTTGAAGCAGTGGTGGCGGTGTTCATCAGCATCTCCTGAAAGGCTATGCCTGGTTGTAGTTCGCCAAGCGGCCTTGCCGTGTCGGAGAGGACCTTGCCGGCCTGGAGTCCTGGGGTAGGAAATGGGTGGCAAGGTCGCGCGCCGGCTGGGCGAATCGCCTGGCAATTTCCTGCCCTGCCCACGGCACAGGCTGCCAGCAAAGGGCCTGGCACTGCGCCGTCTGTCGAGTCAGCAGCGCGATGCGCTGTGCCGTTCCCATCGCCTGCCTGGGCGACGGGAGCAGGGGGCGCAACCGCGCTCAGCGGGCCGTGCGTGCGCCGGTGCGCACATCGAAAACCGAGCCGTCGACCAGGCTGATGCGGTAGATCTCGCGCGTCACATTGCCGGCAAATGCCAGTTCCACGATGGATACATGGTTGAAGGTGGTGTCCATGCCGTTGGGCAGCACGCCGTTGAGCTGTTCGGCCAGCTGGTTCATCGACGACTGCAGGGCCGGCGTGAACAGCGCCATGCTGTAGACCAGCGTGTTGTGCGGGTTGTGGGCGCGCAATTCCTTGCCGTCCTTCATGACGTTGACGCCGCTCACGCCCATGGTCTTGACAAGTTCCCGGCCGGGCTCGGCCATCTTGGCGTAGACCGGGCCGGTGACGCGCGGCAGCGGTCCATCGCGCAGCGGCGCCATGGCCGCCGTGGCACGGGTGTTGAACGCCATCATGTCCTCGAAGCCCTGGCCGGTCTTGACGATGCCCAGATCAAGCCACCATGGATGGCCCGCGCCCTTGGCGGCCTCGGTCGTGTAGAAGTTCTTGAGTGTCAGGCGGATGGGTGCGGGGGGCTTGGGAAGCGCCTTGAGCATCTTCTGCGGCGTGCTCGGATCGGCACTGTGGATGTGCACCACGGTGACATGCGGTAGGTTGGGCTGGTCCACTTCCGCCTGCAGGCCCATTTTCAGCAGATGCTGTTTCAAGGGCGCATTGACCTTGGCATCCAGCACGCTGGTCACATCCTGCGGCAGCAGGTAGACCACGCCATAGGTGGTCTGGTGCGTGCGGAACTCGGCTTGGCCAAGGGCGCTGTTGTCGACGGCGGCGCCCGATGGGGCGGTTGTGCCGCAGGCCGACAGCAGGCAAGTCAGGGCAAGGCCGATAGGCAGGGATCGCAGGATGCGCATTGAAACTCCATGGGTGAGGATTGGAAAGGGCAGGGGCACGGATCGGGCCGGCCCTGGACAGGGCTGCGAAACACATGCTAGCGAGGGCATGTGACAAATGAACACGCGTGCCGACCCGGACCTGCACCAACGATGGAACTGCGACTACAGGGGCGGGAGCCAGCAGCGGCGAAAGTCCAGTTTTTGACCACTACGAAGAAATCCCATGGCCGCACATCCCGATCTCTCCGCAAAGAAAATTGCCGTTCTCGTCACCGACGGCTTTGAACAGGTCGAGCTGACCAGCCCCAAGCAGGCGCTGGAAGCCGCCGGCGCGCAGGTGAGCATCCTCGCGCCCGAAGGCGGTTCGGTGCAAGGCTTTCACCATGCCGACAAAGCGGATCGCTTCAAGGTGGACGGCAGGATTGCCGACGCGCGTCCCGAAGACTTTGACGCCGTGCTGCTGCCCGGAGGCGTGCAGAACGCCGATGCCCTGCGCGTGGACGAGAACGCGCGCGCCTTCGTGCAAGACATTTCGGCCCAGGGCAAGCCGATTGCCGTGATCTGCCACGGTCCTTGGCTGCTGATCGACGCCGGGCTGGTGCAGGGGCGCACCTTGACCAGCTGGCCCAGCCTCAAGGTCGACCTGAGCAATGCAGGGGCCAAGTGGGTCGACGCCCAGGTGCATGTCGATCAGCAGTGGATCAGCAGCCGCAAGCCGGATGATCTGCCTGCCTTCAACGCCGAGCTGCTCAAAGTGCTGGGCGGGGCAGGCTGACACCGGCCGTGCTTGCTGGCGGTGGCCGTCTCAGTCAGTCGTTGCGAATGCCTAGCCGCTGCACCAACGGCTTCCACAGCGCGGTGTCGCGTTCGGCAAACTTTCTGACATCCTCGACAGCGCCGGGCACGACGACCTGCTTGGCCGCGTCATAGCGCTTGAGCAGCGCCGGATCCTTGAGGCATTGCTGGGTCTTCTCATGCACTTGGTTGACGATCGCTGCCGGCGTTCCGCTTTTGGCAACGATGGCGCCCCAACTGCCGTGCGAGAGCTCGGGGGCATGAAGCACTTCGTTGATGGTAGGGACATCGGGTAGCTCTGCCATCCGCTTTTCACCAAAGACCGCCAGCGGCTTGATCTTGCCGGCAACGACTTGCGGCAACGCGGTGCTGGCCACGAACAGCATCAGGTCGATCTGATCGCCCGCCAGACTGGTGATGCCGGCCGGTTCGCCCTGGAATGGCACATGCATGAACCGCGCCTGCAGCCGCTCGCTGAGAATGGCCTGCATCAGATGCGCGGGCGAGCCGTTGCCGGGCGAACCGAAATTCAAGCCGCCGGACGTTTGCTGGGACAGCTTGGCAATGTCGGAAAAAGCGCCGATTTTCGACTTGGGGCCGGTGGCGAGGATGTACGGGGCCGTCACCAGCAGCGAGACCGGGGCGAAATCCTTTTCCGGGAAATAGGGCTGCTTGGCATAGATGTAGGGCGTGATCGCGTAATGTGACATGCCCGCAAAAAACAAGGTGTAGCCATCGGCCGCGCCTTGCTTGAGCGCCTGGATGGCCGGAATGCCAAATGCCCCACCGCGGTTTTCCACGACCACAGGCTGGCCGAGCTTGGGACCTATGCAATCGGCCCACATGCGCGCGATGCTGTCCGAGCCGCCTCCAGCAGTGGCTGGAACGATGAGCCGTATCGGCTTTTGCGGCCAGTCAGCGGCCTGGGCCTGGGCCGATGACAGCGCCGCCACGCACCCGAGCGCTGCGATACCGCCCTGGAGCACGCCCCAAACCCATTCCTGCTGACCCTTGACCTGCATAGACACATTCATAGTGAATCCTTGAACCAATGAGAGTGACGAAGATGTCGACGGAACGGCGCAAGCGCTGAACGCCACCGCCTAAGCCTGCTGGCAGCGGCAGCTTTTCGACCATAATTTCCATATATGCAATTTTTACGGCAAACGGCGGCATGCAACGCAGCAGGTATTTACCTGGCGGAACTCCTGCCCGACCCGCAGGCAGCGCTAGCCACTGACCGGATGATAGCGGATTTTTGCATATGTGCAAAAAGCGTTTACACTGCGGCGCGTTGCCGGCCCGCTTGGTCGGATGTTGCCAGGCTCCGTGGCGCGTCCCTGGGCCGCAGCCGGCTTTTCTATCCTTCCAATCCCATGACCTCTGTTGAATATTTTTCGGGCCCGGCCGCTTTCCCTCTGTCCAGGGCGATTCGGGCGGGTGACTTTGTCTATTTGTCGGGCCAGATCCCGTTGCGCGATGGCCAGCCCCTGCTGGCTTCCATCGAAGAGCAGACCCATGCGGTGCTCACGGCCATCAGCGAGAGCCTGAAGGCGGCAGGCAGCTCGATGGAGCAGGTCATCAAGACCACGGTATGGCTCAGCGACCTTGAGCACTTCGAACGCTTCAACCAGGTCTATCGCGGCTACTTCCAGGCTGGCGCCTATCCCGTGCGCAGCACGGTGCAGGCACAACTGGCCTTTGGCGTGGCCCTGGAAATCGAAGCCCAGGCGTATTCGCCGGCCGCATAAGACGCGGCAAGCATCAATTTCTGGCGGAAAGCGTTTCGGTCAACACCGCGATCACCTGGGCGGACTGTTCGCTGGTGGAGACATAGGCGTGGCCCACGCGGCTGTCGAAATACAGCGAATCGCCCTGGCTCAGCTCGATGAGTTCGCCGGTCTCGAAGTGCACGTCCATCTGGCCGCTGAGCACGAACACAAATTCCTCGCCATCGTGCCGGGCAAAGTGCTCCGGGCCCTCGATGGCATGGGCGTGGATGGTGGCCCGCACCGGGCTCATCTTCTTGCCCGACGCCGTCGTGCCGAGAAACTCGTAGGAGACGGTGCGTCCGGTGTAATTCACCCCTTCGCCGGCACGCGTGACCACGGGTTGGGTAAAGGGCGACGCCTGGACCCCCGGGCCGACAAACAGTGCGCCGATGTCGAGCTTCAGCGCCTGGCCCAGGGCGGAGATATTGTCATAGCCCAGCGCGATCTGGCCGCGCTCCGCGCGCGAGATGGTGGTGATGGAAACGCCCGAGAGTTCCGCCAGCCTTTGCAAGGTCCAGCCGTATTGCTTGCGCGCATCCTTCAGACGTTTGCCGAAGTCCAGCCGATCTACGGTGGGCGCGATGGCGGGCTGTGACGCGGGCGGATGGCTATGGGGCTTCAAGATGGGACGGGGTAGTGATGGCTGACAGGCACAGACTGTACCGCAGCCTATCCTGCCCACAGGCTTGCACACCGAAGCAGCGCATCTGCTGAAGATTACATTATTTGCATATATGCAAAAACAAGTGCTAAACTTTGTCTGGCACCCGGGCCTGGACCGACCAGCGGCAGGTGCCGAACACTTTCAGCTCTGGCAGGAAAGGCATCTGTGATGCGCGTCTTCAGCGGTACCCTCGCAACCGAAACCAATACTTTTGCTCCCATGCCCACGGGCTTGGCTTCGTTCAAGGACCGGGCCTACTATCCCAGCGGCCAACACCCCGACCACCTCACCATGTTTTCCGGCCCGTTGTGGGCCGCGCGCATTCGCGGCAAGGCGCTGGGCTGGGAGTTGCACGAAGGCCTGGTCACGGCCTCGCAGCCCAACGGAATCACCACGCGCGCCTCCTATGAGAGCCTGCGCGACGAACTGCTGGCCGATCTGCAGCGCTCGTTGCCCGTCGACATGGTGCTGCTGGGCCTGCATGGGGCAATGGTTGCCGAGGGCTATGAAGACTGCGAAGGCGATCTGCTGGCGCGCGTGCGCGCCATGGTCGGGCCCGATGTCGTCGTCGGAGCCGAGCTCGACCCGCACAACCACCTGACCGAGCAGATGGTCGACTCGGCCGATCTGCTGATTGCCTTCAAGGAATATCCGCACACCGACATCCTGGAGCGCGGACTCGAGTTGGTCGACCTGTGCGCGGCCACGGTGCAGGGGCGCATCCGGCCGGTGGCACAGGTCGTCGATTGCAAGATGATTGTGCTGATGCACACCACGCGCGAGCCCGCACGCTCGTTTGTGGATCGGGTGTCGGCGCTCGAAGGGCAGGACGGGGTGCTGTCGATTTCCATCACCCACGGTTTTCCCTGGGGCGATGTGTCCGGCATGGGAACCAAGATGCTGGTCTACACCGATGGCGACGCGCCCAAGGCCCAGGCCTGTGCACGCCGCCTTGCCGACGAGTTGATTGGTATGCGCGAACAGTTGAACGTCACCTATCCGGATTTGTCCACCGCGCTGAACCAGGCAATGGCGCTTGACGGCCCGGTGATTCTGGCCGACAGCGCCGACAACCCGGGAGGTGGCGCGGCGGGCGACTCGACGTTTGTACTGGCAGAAATTTTCCGTCGGGGCCTCAAGGCGGTGGCGCTGGGGCCTCTGTGGGACCCGACGGCCGTGCGCATTGCCTTTGAAGCGGGCGTCGGCGCCGCCATTGCCCTGCGCATAGGCGGCAAGGTCAGCCCGCAGTCGGGCCAGCCTCTTGATGTGCAATGCACGATCAAGGCGTTGCAGCGCGACCTGGTGATGACGGCGCTGGCAAACTCCAAAATGGCCTTGGGCGATGCGGCCCTGATCGAGGTGGACGGTGTGGAGATCGTGCTCACCACCATTCGAGGCCAGGCGGTGCACACCGATTTGTTCACGCAGCTCGGCTGCGATCTGTCAGGCAAGAAACTGATTGTCGTGAAGTCCTCGCAGCACTTCTATGCCTCCTACACGCAAGTCACGCCGCACGTCATTTATGCCAGCGTGCCCGGCACGGTGACGCAGGATTACCGCCATCTGCAGTACCAGCGCATTCAACGCCCCAAGTGGCCTATGGACAGCGTGCCATGAGGGTTGCCGCCAGGCAGCGGTTTCGGCCATCTTTGTCAGCCTGTCCATGAAGAAAAAAGAAGTTCTCGTTCTGGGCGCCGGCATTGTCGGCGTCAGCACCGCGCTGGCGCTGCAGTCACGCGGCCACCATGTTGTTTTGCTCGACCGCCAGGCCCCGGGCCGGGGTGCGTCCTATGGCAATGCCGGCATCATCCAGCGCGAGGCGGTGCAGCCCTATGGCTTTCCACGCGATCTGCCCACGCTGGCGCGTGCCGCGCTGGGGCGCGACAATGCCATCCGCTATCACGCTGGCGCGCTGCCCAAGCTGCTGGGCCCGTTGTTGCAGTACTGGCGCAACTCGGCGCCGCGCAACTACGCCGAGATCGCCGCCGCCTACAGCAGCTTGGTGGCGCACAGCATTGCCGAGCATGCTCCGCTGATCGAAGCCGCAGGCGCCACGCACCTGATCCGCAAGCAGGGCTGGCACCAGGCCTATCGCACGCCGCGGGCTTTCGAGCGCGCGGCGCGCGACGCCGAGCGCGTGCGCGACGCCTACGGTTTGGCCGGCCGCTCCGTGAGCGCACGGGAGCTTGGCATGATCGAGCCGGCGCTCAAGCCCGGCCTGGCCGGCTCCGTGCTGTGGCAGGACCCGTGGACCGTGGCCAACCCGGCCGAGCTGGTGGCGCTGTACGCCAATTTGTTTGTTGCGCGCGGCGGCGCGTTTGTCAGCGACGAGGCGTGGCAGCTGACGCCCGCGTCGGGCGGCTGGTCGGCGCAAGGCGCGACCCGCCAGGTCTCGGCAGAGGAGGCGGTGATTGCCATGGGCGCCTGGTCGTTCGATGTCGCGCGCCAACTCGGCTACACCCTGCCAATGTTCGTCAAGCGTGGTTACCATCGGCACTTTGCCCGGCCCCAGGGCTTCGGCATCTCGCTGCTGGACGCGGAAAACGGCATCATGCTTGCGCCCATGCAGCAGGGCCTGCGGATGGCGACCGGCGCCGAGCTTGCGCCCCTGGGTGCCGCTCCCACGCCGGTGCAGATAGCGCGTTCGCAGGTTCTGGCCAGCGAACTGGTGGCGCTGGGCGAGCCGCTGGAGCAGCAGCCCTGGATGGGTGCACGGCCGTGCAGCGCCGACATGAAGCCCTTGGTGGGGCCGGCCTACCGCCACAAGGGACTGTGGTTTCATTTCGGCCACGGCCACCAGGGACTCACGCTGGGGCCGGTCTCGGCGCGCCTGCTGGCGCAGCAGTTCTGCGGCGAGCCGACGCTGGTGCCGGCGCAGCCCTTCCTGCCCAGCCGCTTTGCGCGCTAGGTGAACCCGAGCCCCGGGCCCAGCACCGCTTGCAGTGAATGGCCCTGCAGAATCCCTGCACATGGTCCAGCCTTTGCCGGCGCCGGCCTGGCGCGCATGCAGGCCTTTCCGGCCTGCGCTGGCTGCACTGGCTGCACTGGCTGCACTGGCTGCACTGGCTGCACTGGCTGCACTGGCTGCACTGGCTGCACTGGCTGCACTGGCTGCACTGGCTGCACAGTAGAGTAGAGCCCATGGACCTGCGCTCTCTTCGTTATTTCATTGCGGTGCTTGAAGCCGGCAGCCTGTCGCGTGCCGCGGGCTCGCTGTATGTGGCCCAGCCGGCGCTCACGGCACAGTTGACATCCTCCCCCACCTTGGCCTTCGGCCACCGCTTGCGCGCAAAGGAGGGAGATTCCTACGGTGCTATGCATGAGAAACCTCGCGCATAGTCGCTTCGGGGGGTTCCTGCTTCACAGAGGCTGGTTGCGCCCGAGTCTTTCGACCCCGGCCAGAGCCCCCTCTCCACAGGCTAACAAGCGCTGTCCACGCTCTAGAACATTGATCGCACCGACCACATCGGCATGGGCCGTGTGGCGGCAGGCGACGCACTGGAATTGCTGCTGTGTGCGCCGGTTTTCCGCTGCCACATGGCCGCAGCTGGGACAGGTCTGGCTGGTGTGCTGCGCCGTCACCGCCAGCAGCAAGCCGCCGCTCCAGTCCATCTTGTACGCCAGCTGTCGCC
>Ga0308157_10002268_pt1 | contig 32495 bp, 30 predicted proteins | sample PhyBR1_FD_201035 | JGI IMG/M metagenome (GOLD analysis project Ga0308157, IMG submission 201035) | Phyllosphere microbial communities from UC Gill Tract Community Farm, Albany, California, United States - DLSLB.R1 | ecosystem: Host-associated > Plants > Phyllosphere > Unclassified | place: USA...
ATCGCGCACGGACTCATGGTTCACCAGACCATGGATCTCAAAAATAAATATATGCGGTCATAGCTCAGCTGGTAGAGCGCAACCTTGCCAAGGTTGAGGTCGCGAGTTCGAACCTCGTTGACCGCTCCATAACTTCATATAAATCCTGCGGTCATAGCTCAGCTGGTAGAGCGCAACCTTGCCAAGGTTGAGGTCGCGAGTTCGAACCTCGTTGACCGCTCCAAATAAAGATGGGAATCACTCCAAGTGGTTCCCATTTTTCTTTAAGTTTTGTGACCCGACACGCCCGAGTTTTCCACCGCTCTTCCCTCATCAGTATTTTCGTCCTAGGGTGGAAAGCAGTTGTGGAGCTAAAGGGGTTCCCACAAACGAATGGAGGTGCAGCATGGTAGGTTTTGATGATCTGCGTGGCAAAGCAGAGGAATTCGCGAAAGAGAACCCAGAACAGGTCTCCCAGGGCATCGATCAGGCCGGCGATTTCATCGACGACAAGACCGGTGGCAAGTTCGCTGATCAGGTCGACGGCATCCAGGGCGGTGCTAACGACTTCGTGAACGGACTCGGCGGAGGCGCTGAGGGTGGCGAAGGCGAGAATAACGAGGGCTAATTACCTCGTTTACTCCCCTCGGCTTGCCCGAGCATCCCGAAAAGGTACCGACTGCGGTCGGTACCTTTTCTGCGTTAACTTCACAAACTGAAGAGAATATCCCCAAGCCCGAGTGCACCTGCAAAAATAAACTATGGTTGAACGCACGCCCTCACAAGATCAAATAAGTCAGCCCATCATCGCTGGGTTGATTACAACGATGGTCGGCTTTGTCGCCTCCTTCGCTGTAGTCCTCGCAGGTTTGTACCAAGTCGGAGCTAGCCCATCGCAGGCAGCCTCGGGGTTGCTTGCTCTTTCGGTGCTCGTGGGCCTGTGCACGCTGGTGCTCTCATGGCGGCATCGGATGCCGATCAGTATCGCTTGGTCTACACCTGGTGCCGCGATGTTGGCCTCGCTGGCTCCAGGAGCATTCAGCTTTGAACAAGCTGTTGGAGCGTTCATCGTCAGCGGTGTCTTGATTATTCTCACCGGACTCCTTCCCGGTCTGCACAAGCTACTGACTAAAATCCCGGTGCCGATTGCCCAAGGCATGCTCGCCGGTGTGCTCTTGCCACTATGCATCAAGCCCTTTACTGCTTTAGGGACCATCACCTTACCGGCACTAGGAATCCTTCTCGTTTTCCTGATTGGTCTGCGAGTGCTACCGAAGTTCGCGGTGGCTTTGAGCATGCTGGCAGCGGTGTGCTTCGGGCTCTGGCATATTGGGGTCAATGATGCGTGGGGGCAGCTTCAGGTCCTGCCGCATTTGGAGTTTGTGGTGCCGGAGTTTTCGTTGCCCGCCATCGTGAGCATCAGCGTGCCATTATTTATTGTGACGATGGCCTCGCAAAACATTCCCGGCGTCGCGGTGCTCGGTTCATTCGGATATGAGTTGCCGTGGCGCCCCTCCATGATTTTCACTGGGGTCGGCTCAGCGGTTGGTGCCTTTTTTGGTGGTCATGCCATCAATCTGGCCGCTATCACCGCTGCTTTGGCGGCTGGCGAGCAGGCGGGTGCGGAGCCGAAGCTACGCTGGCGGGCCGGATGCAGTTCCGGATTCTTTTATCTAGTCTTCGGGGCGCTGAGCGCGCTGATCGTGTCTTTGGCCAGCGCCTCCCCCGAGGGTCTTTTCCAAGCCGCAGCGGGCCTCGCACTGCTGGCAACACTAACCAATGCCTTGCTCGGCTCGATGAGTGATCCTTCGTGGCGGTTGGGTGCTTTGGTCACCGCGTTGGTGGCGGCCGGAAATCTGACGCTCTTCGGCATTGGCGGAGCCTTCTGGGCGCTAGTGGCTGGGCTGTTAACGCACTTCATCGCCGAGCGCAGTGTTCGGCGATGAAGTGGCGATGAAGTACAGTTCGGGCTTGTGAAGATCTAGTTAGCTGGCTCGCCAGCCTGGCCCTCACGGGCCAGGGCGGTCAGACGCGAGACCGCGCGGAAGTACTTCTTCTGGTAACCGCCGGACATCATTTCGGGGGTGAACAAGTCACTGAATGGCTTACCCGAGGCGACAAGAGGCACATCCTTGTCATACAAACGGTCGGCAAGAACCACGAAGCGTAAGGCGATGGCCTGGTCGGTGATTGTGCCGACATTGTGGAGCACTAGTACGTCCGTATCAGAGAGCAACTGGCGGTAACGCGAAGGGTGAACCTGGGAGAGGTGAGCGACCAGATCGTCAAAGTTATCCACGGCCAGGGTCTTCTCGGCGTAGCGTTGCGCTGCGAAGTCTTCAATTTGCGAATCTTCCAGTGGCTGCGGAGCATCGGGCAGTCCACGGTGACGGAAGTCTTCGCCATCTACGCGGTGAACGTCGAATTGCTCGGAGAGCGTTTTGATCTCGCGTTGGAAGTCTACGGCGGCAAAACGTCCGTCCCCCAGGGCACCAGGTAACGTATTTGAGGTGGCAGCCAGCTTTACCCCGGCGTCGGATAGTTCACGCATCAGGCGGGACATCAGCACGGTGTCGCCCGGATCGTCCAATTCAAATTCGTCAATGCACACTAGCGAGTACTGGCTGAGCACCTCAACGGTCTGACGGAAGGAGAGGGCACCGACCAAGTTGGTGTACTCCACAAAAGTTCCGAAAGCCTTGCGGCCAGATGATGCGTGCCATAGCGAGGCGAGCAGGTGGGTCTTGCCCACACCGAAGCCACCGTCGAGATAGATACCGTTTTTGGTTTCCTTCTTTTTGCCAAAAAGCTTAGAGATGAAGGAGCCTGAGCTATTCTTCCCAACGGTCTCAGCGAAGGCCTTAAGCTTGTTGACTGCCTCAGCTTGCGAAGGCTGGGTCGGGTCGGGACGGTAGGTATCGAAGGACACTTCACCAAAGCGGTAGGAGGGGTGGAAACCTGCCAGCAACTCTTCGATGGAAACGTTGGGCTTGGTTTGGCTCAGGTGGGTGATCGTCGCCATTGGCTGTGAGAGTCCTTTTGTTGATTGCTCAATAATTCGCAGCCTGCCACAGCAAGCCCAACGGTCAGTTTACCTTGAATGCTCGCGATGATTGCCTAAAATGTCGAAGCCCACACTGTGTTCCTTGGCGTTCGGGACTAGGCTAGAAGTAGAGCCCAAAGCCCGTTACATCCCACGGGCTACATCATTAGAACTACAAGGATCGTGATTATTAATGTCGCTACCTGTTGAGTCCAACGAGAAGTACGCCGCCTACGCCCACCCCGAACGATTGGTATCCACCTCCTGGGTCGCCGAAAATTTGGGAGCCGAAAATCTCGTTGTGCTGGAGTCCGATGAGGATATTTTGTTGTACTCCACTGGACATGTTCCGGGCGCGTTGAAGATCGACTGGCACACCGAACTGAATGATGAGATCACCCGTGACTACGTCGACGGTGAAGGTTTTGCTGCGCTGATGGCAGCAAAGGGCATCACCCGTGAGAGCACTGTGGTGATCTACGGAGACAAGTCCAACTGGTGGGCCGCGTACGCGCTGTGGGTCTTCACCCTCTTTGGCCATCAAGATGTACGCCTGATGGACGGTGGACGAGACAAGTGGATCGCTGAAGGTCGCGAGCTGAGCACCGATAAGCCACAGGTTGAAGCCACCCAGTACCCCGTCATCGAACGTCAGGACGCAGAAATCCGTGCCTTCTTACCTGAGGTTTTGGCACATTTGGGTAGCCCTTTGATCGACGTGCGCTCCACTGAAGAGTACACCGGTGAGCGCACCCACATGCCTAACTATCCTGAGGAAGGCGCCTTGCGCGGTGGTCATATTCCTAGCGCAGCTTCGGTGCCTTGGGCAAAGGCCGCTGCTGAGGACGGAACCTTCCGCTCGCGCGAAGAGCTTGAAGCCATCTACCTTGGGGAGGCAGGACTGAAGCCAGGCGACGACGTGGTGGCCTACTGCCGTATCGGTGAGCGTTCAAGCCACACTTGGTTTGTGCTCAAGCACCTATTGGGCTTTGAGTCCGTGCGCAATTACGACGGTTCGTGGACCGAGTGGGGCAATGCGGTTGGCGTGCCGATCGTTCGTGGTGAAGCTAAGGGTGAAGTTCCAGCGGCACGTGGGGTTCGCGCATGAGCCAGCTTCCTTCTGAACTAAAAGAGATCGTCGAAGAGTTTAGCGAAGTTCCCGAGGCAGAACGCCTGGAGTTGCTGTTGGAATACTCCCGTGAGTTACCTGCTTTACCTTCGCGCCTGGCGGACCATCCGGAACTTTTTGAGCAGGTAGTCGAGTGCCAGTCGCCCTTGTTCTTGGTGGTGGAGGTGGCCGAGGATGCAGGGCACACGGTCAGCCTGTTCTTCTCGGCTCCCCCAGAGGCACCGACCACGAGAGGATTCGCTTCGGTGCTATCTGCCGGATTGGACGGCGCAGATGCCAACTCAATTTTGGCGGTTCCCGACGACATGCCACAACAGCTAGGACTAACTCGGGCACTATCGCCCCTTCGTATGCGCGGCATGACAGCGATGCTGGGGCGAATAAAACGTCAAATCTCTGAACAGCTGGCGGCCTAGTCAGTGAGCAAGAAGAAACGCGCCTCCTCCACCCCGGCAACCGCAGCCCTGGACGCTGCCGGCATTAGTTATGTGGCGCATAGCTACACACATAGCGACTCGGCAGAAAGTTACGGTGACGAGGCTGCTCAGCAGTTGGGTGTGGAGCGCGGACGAGTTTTTAAGACCCTGATGGTTTCAACCGGCTCCAACGCGAGCGAGGATCTGGCGGTGGCCGTAGTACCAGTGGCAGCCATGCTGGATCTGAAAGCTGTGGGGTTGGCTCTGGGCAAGAAAAAAGCTCAGATGGCTGATAAGGCTGCGGCTCAGCGCCGTAGCGGTTACGTGTTGGGTGGAATTTCGCCCTTTGGGCAACGTCAGCCTTCAACCACGGTGATCGATAGCACTGCTCAGGATTTTGAGACGGTCTTCATTTCCGGCGGTCGCCGAGGCTTTAGCCTAGAGATCGCTCCGCAAGACGCGGCCAAGGCCACCTCGGCGATCCTCGCACCGATCGCCACCGAGTAATCCCTGGGACATAACAAGGACGCTGTCTGTACCTTTCGTGTTCTTCAACGAAGGTACGGGCAGCGTCCTTGTTAGATTCAGGCTTCGGAGCGGATCACGATGCGCTTGGACAGGAAGTTCGTGACGGCCTGTTCGAATCCTTGGGGATCAACATTTGGTTCACGGGTGTGCCCCGCCTTGGTAAAGGTCCGCAAGGTGACCAGATCCGGTCGAAGTGCAGCCAATTTGAGGCTCGGCCCGTTGGGAACAAATTCGTCGTCGCGACTGTGCATGATCAAAGTGGGATGCTTAAGTTCGCTAGCTCGCTCCACCCAGTTCAGGCGTTTAAGGTTTACCGGTGCGGCTTGACCGGTGACCCACCGTCCGGCTTTATTAGACAGTAGCCATTGGCCAAAACGGCCCACCGATTGTGGGATGCGATTGGTTCTAGCCTGATGTGAGAGTACATCGACCCAGTTGATCACCGGCCCAACGAGCATCAACGAGTCAATGTCCCCCGCCAATTCACTACGGTCAGCGGCTTGGAGGCTGATCGCGCCACCCATGGACCAACCGAGCAAGATGATCTGTTGCGCCCCGTGTTCTTTGGCGAATTGCACGGCTGATTGCACGTCGTGCCATTCGGTATCGCCCAATCCGTAGCGTCCGTCTGCCGCGTTCGGAGCGGTACCATCGTTGCGATAGCTCATCAGCAACGTACTGACGCCCACTGCAGCTAATGCCGGCAAGGCCCTGATTGATTCGTTGCGTCTGGCACCTCGTCCGTGGACTCCGATAACCCAAACATTTTCATGTGTTGTGCCACGAACAAGCCAGGCCGGGCCGTCGCCGTTTTCCAATGGAATGGCTACGTCCTCGGCAACGAACCCTAGGTCAGCTGGATGCTCATAGACGGCGCCAGAAAGGTATCCACGTCGCACTCCTTCAAGGCTCCCGCGATACACATGCTCAATCTTTCGGGCAACGATTTTGGGCTTGCCCGGCACTTCTACTGGTGAGGAGAGTCTGATGGAGCAGGCATCGAACTCAGTAAGGAATATGCAGGGGCCAGGCTGATTAGTTTCGGCGTCCTTGGCGAAGTGGACCCAGAGTTTACCTTCGTGATCCGTAACCACTTCGCGGATCATACTGTTTCCGGTACGCCGCTCTTCCGGGGTAACAACCCGTCGAGCGAAATATCCGGCGAGCGCCGAAACGCTGGCAGCGACTAATGACCCAGCGCCGAGCCCCAGACCAATGCCAAACAGAGTTGCTGGGATCGTCTTGCGTGGTTCCAAAGTGTCTACGATGTTCCGAGCCATACTTTTATCTTTCCACGATGTGCCGTGGGAATCATCTATGACTGCTGTACGTTTCTATGACTATGAGCGAAGAATCTGTTAACGATAAGAGTCACCAGCCAGTGGATCCCACAGCCCGCACGCAGATGCAGTGGCAAGAAATTCTCTCGCCTGAGGAATTTAGGGTACTGCGTCAGGCTGGTACGGAGCGTCCATTCACCGGCGAATACTGGGACACCACCACCGAGGGCGTTTATGCCTGTCGCGCGTGTGGGGCCGAGTTGTTCGCCAGCACGACGAAGTTTGACGCCAGCTGTGGCTGGCCCTCGTTCTACGCGCCCTTGGCCGAAGACCGCGTTCGTTACATCACCGATGAATCGATGGGCATGAAGCGCGTTGAAGTTCGCTGCGCTACGTGCGATTCACATATGGGCCACGTTTTCGAAGGTGAAGGCTTCAACACTCCTACTGATCTGCGGTACTGCATGAACTCGGTAAGCCTGTCGTTGCGTAAGGCTGAGGGCTAATTAGACTGATAGTGGGGCGGGTTACGTCACACTTAGAATAAGACCTACTTATTCACCAGTTATCCAGCATCAACTTTTCTATTGTTTGGGCGTAGCGTTCATGTCAAGCACATGAGCGCTCCCCGAACTTCAAAAAGAAGGTGTACTGAAATGACCCAGATCTCTACCAAGCCAATGCCGGCTACCGACGAACAAGTACTGCAGATCGCGCATAGCGAAGCGTGGTTGACTCTCAAATCGGCCACCGTCGAGTTCCAGGGCCTGCAGGCTAAAGATGGGTCCATCACGCAGGGGGCGAGCCGTTCTCGTGCCACCGAACTAATCGACTCAATCGTTGCTTCGGTCCACGGTCTGAAAAGCTACTTTGCGCACGACGCTGAATATCTAGAACAGCTCGTGAGTGACCTTGAAAATTGGAGCGAGGGCGGTTTTGGTGCTCCAGACTTCTTGGACGCCCTACTTCGCTTCCAACCACAGGCTCAGCGCATCGACGGTTTGATTCACCTAGTACTTTTCCCGATGTACACACAGAACGGTTCAACCAATCGTCATCTCGAAGCGGTACTCGTTCAGGTCATGTGGCCGGAATTCATTGCGCAACTAGAGAGCACCAATTACACCAACGCGTTGTTTGTTCCCTTGCGTTTTATTGACTTCACCGAAGGCTACAACACCAACTCTGCAGTGCTCTTCCCAGAGTCGGTGGCCATACGTGAGACCCCATCATTTACCTGGGGCGCAATCTTCCAGGATCGTGAGGCCGCACGCTTCCGCAAGGTGCTCCAAGAAGCCGCAACAATTACCAATCTGCAGCTACCAGATGATGCGGCAGCGTTACTGACAGATCAGCACCTGACCGAAGAAACCTTCATCATGTGGGACTTGATCCACGACCGCACCCATATGCGTGGCGATCTTCCCTTTGATCCGTTCATGATCAAGCAACGCATGCCGTTCTTCTTGTACTCGCTAGAGGAACTGCGTTGCGATTTGACCGCCTTCCGTGAGTCCATGAAGATCAGCAATGACCCAAAGGCCGATCCCAAGACCGCAAAGATGGCCAAGCTAGTCCAGTATGCGGTGATCTTCGACCGCATCTTCCGCTTTGCCATCACCGGCTCGCGTGTGCGTAACTACGATGGCCTGGGCGGTCAGCTGTTGTTCGCTTGGATGCACCAGCACCATGTCCTTCACTGGACCGACACCAAATTGAGCATCGACTGGGATCAAGTACCAGAAGTCGTCGCCGCGTTGGGCGATGCAATCGACGAGCTCTACTGGAAGTCCATCGACCGCCCCAAGTTAGCGCACTGGCTTGCGGCTTACGAATTAGTCTCCCAAACCGTCACGCCAAATCCGGCCTCCCAATGGGCCAAGGGACCACAAGCATTGCCGCTCACCGCTCCCCTACGCGAAATCACCGATCAAGTGATGGATGATGAGTTCCCACTGTCGATGTTCTATGAGGCGCTGAATAAGAAGATGGCCAGCGTCATCGAGTCCACCAAGGGCATGACTGGCACCTCGGCAATCTAGGATTCCTGCCTTAGGGTAGGAACTGTGAGCAAAGAAAGACTCTTCTTGAATCAGACACCACCAATAGTGCTCATCGCTGGCGCCACTTCGGCTTCCGGAATCGCTTGCGCTCAGGCCCTGCACACCGCTGGAGCCCAGGTGCTGGCGGTGGGCAGTAACCAGGCCCGGTTAGATGAGCGCCTTGGATTCACCGAGGGCAGGTACGAATGCGACCTAACCGATTTTGAAACGGTACAAGATCTGGCTCGTCTCATTCATACCAACCATGGGCCAATAGATGCGCTCATCCATCTGGTCGGCGGTTGGCGAGGCGGCAAATCGATCGTTGGACAAAGCGATGAAGACTGGGATTTCCTTCACCGCTCAGTGATGGGCACCCTGCGCAATACCACTCGTGCTTTTGTTGACGACTTGATCAGCTCGACCTCAGGCCGTTTGGCCATCGTCAGCGCCGAGGCAGTCACCAATCCAACTCCGTCAAACGCCAATTACGGGGCCATCAAAGCTGCAGCCGAACACTGGGTCAACGCGGTGGCACGACTATTTAGCAAAAACGCGCCCAATGCGGCAGCTATCAGCTGGGTAGTCAAAGCACTGAGCGAGCAATCACCTGACTTGGCTCCTTCCGGGCACACCTCAGTGAGCTACCTGGCCCAAGCAGCGGTAGAATTATTGGCCGATCGCGCAGTGTCCCAAAATGGCACTCGCATCGCGCTGCCTCGCGCCTAGCCTCATACTTCACGACAGTTTAAGGAACGACACAACATGACTTCACTGCACGACACCGCTGTTCGAGGCTTTGCTTCAGATAACTACTCCGGGGTCCACCCACGAATCCTTGAGGCGATTGCCCGCGCCAACGGCGGACACCAAATCTCCTACGGCGAGGACCAGTACACCGAACAGTTGGGCACCGTGGCTCACGAAATCTTCGGTGAACAAGCCACTATCTTCCCGGTCTTTAATGGCACCGGAGCAAATGTCACCGCCCTACAGTCGTTACTGCCACGATGGGGTGCCGTCATTTGTGCCACCACCGCGCACATTAACGTGGATGAAAATGGTGCCCCAGAACGAGTCGGCGGCTTCAAACTTTTGCAGGTGCAGACTCCCGATGGCAAACTCACCCCAGAGCTGATCGATCAGGAGGCATGGGGCTACGGCGATGAACACCGCGCCCAACCCTTGGCCGTTTCCATCACTCAGGCCACCGAACTAGGCACCTTGTACACCCCGGAAGAAATCAAAGCCATCACCGATCACGCCCACAAGCTGGGTATGAAGGTGCATCTAGATGGTTCGCGCCTATCCAATGCCGCAGCCGCGCTTAATGTTCCACTGCGGGCTTTGACCACCGATGTTGGCGTAGACATCGTGTCGTTGGGTGGAACCAAAAATGGCATCCTGCTGGGCGAAGGCATTCTGGTCTTGCGCAAGGAACTGGCCGATGACATGAAGTACCTGCGCAAGATGAACATGCAGTTGGGCAGCAAGATGCGATTCATTTCCGCCCAGTTGATCGAACTGTACGGAACCGAGCTGTGGAAGGAACTAGCTGGTCACGCCAATGCAATGGCAGCCCAACTAGCCCAAGCCGTGGAGCAGATCGCTGGAGTGGAATTGGTTTACCCAACCCAGGCCAATGGTGTGTTCGCCAAGCTACCAACCGAAGTCAGCGACGAACTTCGCAAGCACTTCCGCTTCTACGATTGGGATCGCGCAGCCGGTGAAGTGCGCTGGATGTGTTCCTTTGATACCACCGAAGAGGATGTCGCGGCGTTCATTTCCAAGTTGCGCGAACTCATGGGTTCCTACGTCCCCGCTTAGCATTTGTGTGACTCGGCGTGCCGTACCACGGTGGGGGTACGGCACGTTTAGACTCAAATTGTGACCAACGATCGCCCTGCCTCAGCCATTCCGAGTGCCTTCGCCAAGGCCCTTGAAGAGCTGTCGCACGCCAAGGTACGCAAAGAGCTGAAGTTCACCGAGATCCCTGCACCAGGGCGCCTTGCACCGTTTGCATTGGCCCTGAGTGGAGACGTCATTGATATGGTGCCCCCAGATCACGGCCCGCACGGCCAAGAGATCGGCCGCACCCCATTCCTTCAGCCACAGGAGCAGCTGGCCACGGGCCGCTTTATCCTCCTATACGATCCTGCTGGTCAAGAGATGTGGAATGGACAGTTCCGTATCGTGACTTATGTCCGGGCTCGCCTTGATCACGACATGGGGCAGGATGCAATGCTCGCCTCGGTGGCGTGGTCTTGGTTGGAGGACTCTTTGCGTGAGCGCGAGGCGTTCCATCATTCCGCAGGTGGCACTGCAACTCGTGTCATTTCCGAGTCTTTCGGTAACCTTGCCGGGGAACAAGACCACATCGATATTGAACTACGCGCTTCATGGTCACCAGAAACCGATAATCTCGGACCACATTTGAGTGCCTGGGCGGACTTGGTTTGCACCTTTGCTGGCCTACCGCCGCTACCTGATGGCGTCCAGCAGTTACCACACCGTCGACTCAGCTAGATTACCGGCGCAGTTCCCGGTTCGCAGTTGGATCTAGAATAGAAGTATCATGCCGAATTCTGAGACCACCGCTTCTTCATCTTCTACCGCTGATTCCCAGTCACCCGAGCCAGTGCTAACGCCCCTGACTCATCCGCGTGATGGGATTCCAGAGGTCATCAATACCCCGGCCGCCTTGCGCCGTGCGGTGCGCGAGCTCAGCGCTGGCAGCGGAGATTTGGCGGTGGATACCGAACGAGCCAGTGGCTTCCGTTATGGTCAGCGCGCTTTCCTCTTACAGATCCGTCGTGAAGGCGCAGGGACATGGCTGATCGACCCCGAAGAACTTGATGACCTGAGCGTGTTGCGTGATTTCATGAATCAGCAACCATGGATTTTGCATGCCGCCACCCAGGACCTCCCTTGTCTTCATGACCTAGGCATGTCTCCCACCGCATTGTTTGACACCGAACTCGCGGGTCGCCTCGCTGGATTCCCCCGCGTTTCGCTGGGGACCATGGTCGCTGAACTGCTGGGCCTGCAATTGGCCAAGGAACATTCTGCGGTGGATTGGTCCACCAGACCATTGCCAGAATCGTGGTTGAACTACGCTGCTTTGGACGTTGAAGTCCTTGAAGAGTTACGTCAGGAAATCTCAAAGATCCTGATCGAGCAGGGCAAGATGGAATTTGCTAGACAAGAATTTGAATACGAGCGCAATCTTCCTGATCCCCAACGCGCCGAAGAACCGTGGCGCAAACTCTCCGGTGTCCACAAGCTCAAAGGGCGCCGTAACCTGGCTATCGCCCGTGAGCTTTGGCTCTCCCGCGAGTCACTGGCACAAAGTCAGGACATCGCACCGGGTCGACTTCTTTCTGATCGTGCCATTATGGCTGCCATTGAGCAGCGTGCCACAACCGTGCCTGCACTGCTTCAAATCCCGGGGTTCCATACCCGCCATGCCAAACGCGACGCGCCGCGTTGGATCGACGCTATTCAGCGGGGCCGATTGACCCGCGACCTGCCTGAATTACGAGCCGGCAAAGCTGGTTTACCGCATCCTCGCTCGTGGGCAGAAAAGAATCCTGCCGCCTTTGCTCGCCTTGAATCAGCCAAGCTGGTGTTGGCTGAGGTCAGTGAGCACTGGAATATTCCTATCGAAAACCTGCTCACCCCGAAGTTGGTTCGCGAGCTTTGTTGGAATCCGCCGGCCCTGATCAGCGCCCAAGGTATTGATGAACAACTGAGCGTTTTGGGCGCTCGTGACTGGCAACGAGATCTCCTTGTTGACGGGCTTGCTCAGGGATTCGCCCAGGTCTAGCCGCCTCGGGCAAGGTTTGGTTTTCTTACTGAAACCAAACTGTGATGCCCTGCACTTGCACTTCAAGTTACTACTGAGTAACGTATGGTTTAGGTCACAGTGATGCTGGCCACTGCCCTACCCCGGGCAGCATGAACCAACCCCAAGGAGTCCGACGGTGAGTGCCAACGCTTCGACCGTGCCCAATAACGTGCACCCTTCGCTCAACGACCGCGACGTAGTCTTCATCGACGGAGTACGTACTCCGTTCGGCAAGGCCGGCGAGAAGGGCATTTACCACGGTACCCGCGCCGATGATCTTGCAGTCAAGGCCGTACGTGGACTACTAGAACGCAACCCAGAAGTACCTGCTGAGAAAATCGACGAAATTTCGATCGCTGCCACCACTCAAACGGGAGATCAGGGACTAACCTTGGGCCGCACCGTGGGCTTGCTCTCGGGCATTCCAAAGTCTGTTCCCGGCTTTGCTATTGATCGCATGTGCGCTGGAGCCATGACTGCGGTCACCGCGACAGCAGGCGGCATCGCCTTCGGCGCCTACGACATCGTCGTCGCTGGCGGCGTCGAGCACATGGGTAATCACCCGATGGGTGCAGGTGCCGATCCAAACCCACGGTTCCTCTCCGAAAAGATCGTGGACCCGCAAGCCCTGAATATGGGCAATACCGCAGAGAACTTGCATGACCGTTTTCCTGCGATCACCAAAGAACGCACGGATCGTTACGCCGTGGCATCGCAAAATAAGCTCAGCAAGGCCTACGAAAACCAGCAGATCCAGCCCGATCTCATCCCAGTGGCCGCTAAGCGCCCAGGTGAAGGTTGGAAGGTCAACACCGCCGATGAGCCGCCGCGTCCAGGTACCACCATGGAATCCTTATCGAATCTTCGCACTCCATTCCGCGCCCACGGACGAGTCAGCGCCGGCAACGCCGCAGGACTGAACGACGGCGCCACCGCAGCATTGCTCAGTAGCGGTCAGGCCGCTCGCGAGCTGGGGCTACAGCCAAAAATGCGCATGGTTTCTTTCGCCTTTGCCGGTGTTGAACCGGATGTCATGGGCTATGGTCCGGTTCCCGCCACCGAGAAGGCCTTAGCCAAGGCCGGACTGAGCATTGACGACATCGGCCTGTTCGAAATCAACGAAGCCTTCGCCGTCCAGGTTCTGTCCTTCCTAGACTTCTACGGGATTGACCAGGATGACGATCGTGTCAACCGCTACGGCGGTGCGATTGCTGTCGGCCACCCGCTGGCCTCCTCTGGAGTTCGTCTGATGACCCAGCTGGCTCGCCAGTTCTCCGAGGACCACTCGGTACGTTACGGGATCACCACCATGTGCATTGGCTTAGGCATGGGTGGCACCGTCATTTGGGAAAACCCGAATCATGCAGACTTCGGCAGCAAGGCATAAGGAAAAGACAATGACTGTAGACACCAAGAAATTCGCAGCCGTCGCGCAAATGATGCATGACGAAACCGTCACCCATTCATTCGTCACCGACGTCGCCCTTCCCAGTGGAAAGACTTTGGCGCTGCTTACCCTCGATAATGGACTCGACCACAAGAAGCCGACTACCTTAGGCCCCAACAGCCTGCTGGAACTTCGCGCGACTTTGGAAACGCAAGCGGAACGTGCCAAAGCCGGAGAAATCCATGCTTTGGCCATCACCGGCAAACCTTACTTCCTAATTGCCGGAGCCGATTTGTCGGCAGTAACCCGACTGAGCGAACCCGAGCAGGCCACCGCGATGGCGTCGTTGGGCCATTACACCTACGAACTGCTGGCAGATCTGGGCGTCCCAACCTTCGCATTCATCAATGGCTTGGCCTTGGGAGGCGGACTAGAAGTCGCCCTGGCCTGCAACTACCGCACCGTAAGTACCGCCGCTGGTGCGTTGGGACTGCCAGAAGGGTTCCTCGGATTGATCCCAGGTTGGGCCGGGGTCTACCGCCTGCCACGCTTGGTCGGACCTGAAAATGCGTTGAAGGTCATGATCGAGAACCCACTGAACAACAATCGCACTCTCTCGGGGCCAGCTGCCTACAAGATGGGAGTTGCCGACGCAATATTTGAACCGGCAGATTTCATCGAACACTCCGTGTCCTTTGTTGAGTCAGTACTTGCAGACAAGGATCAGATTCAGCGACCAAACGCTGTAGATCCTTCTGATCCAGAAGTCGCTCGCCGCTGGTTGGAAGCAGCTGACAAGGCCGAACAATTTGTAGATGCAAAGCTCTCCGGAGCTGCACCGGCGCCCTATAAAATCCTCGAGGTCTTCCGTAAGGGCCTTAGCATTTCTCAGCAGGAGTCGGCTGCGCTGGAAATTGAAGCGTTGACCGGACTGATGCGGACCAACCAATTTCAGAACACCGTCTACGCATTCTTGGATCTGGTGCAGAAGCGGGGCAAGCGCCCGGCAGGAGCACCCGATGCCAAGCTCGCCCGACCAGTTTCTAAGGTCGGCGTCGTCGGTGCTGGCCTGATGGCCGGTCAGCTTGCACTGCTGTTCGTGCGCCGTCTAAACGTGCCTGTAGTAATCACCGACTTGGATCAGTCACGCGTCGATAAGGGCATCGCTTACATCCACGGCGAAATCGACAAGCTGCATGCCAAGGGGCGTATGAGCCAGGACGCTGTGAACCGCACAAAGGCACTGGTAACCGGTTCGGTCACCAAAGAAGCCTTTGCGGACGCAGACTTTGTCATCGAGGCCGTCTTCGAAGAGCTGAACGTCAAGAAGCAGGTCTTCGCCGAAGTTGAGGCAGTGGTCTCCCCAGAATGCATCCTCGCCACGAACACATCCTCATTGTCCGTGACAGAAATGGGCCGGGATCTCAAGCATCCAGAGCGCTTGGTTGGCTTCCACTTCTTCAACCCGGTAGCACTCATGCCGTTGTTGGAAATTGCGGCCACGCAGTGGACCAACGAAACTTCGCTGTCCACGGCCTTCGTTGTCGGCAAGAACCTGAAGAAGACTACCGTGAAGACCCAGGACGCTGCGGCCTTCGTGGTCAATCGTGTACTGCTGCGCTTGATGAGCGAGGTACAAGCGGCCTTCGACGAGGGTACCGATGCAGCCACTGCGGACTCAGCACTGGCTCCAATGGGCTTGCCAATGAGCCCATTCACTTTGTTGGCCATGGTCGGTTTGCCCGTTGCTCAGCACGTGAATGAATCACTAAACACAGCCTTTGGAGACCGATTCGCTGTCTCAGAGAATTTGCAGAAACTCATCGATGCCAAGATCACGGCACTTTGGGTCAAGAATGAAGACGGCAGCGAACAACTAGATCCTCAAGCGGTCGAACTTCTGGTTCAGGGTGATAGGCCCTCCACGAAAGACGAAATCCTCTTGCGAGTTCAGAACGCTCTCGCAGAAGAAATCGGACTACTGCTTGCTGAAGGCGTTGTTGCTGAGGCCGCGGATGTTGACCTTTGCATGATCACCGGCGCTGGTTGGCCAATGCATCTCGGCGGAATCACTCCTTACCTTGATCAGGTAGGCGCTTCTGAACGGGTGAACGGCAAGAAGTTCAACAGCTAGAGCTTTGCTAATCTATGGGCCTCACTTCTTTGAAGTGGGGTCCATTGGCCTTGGCAGGGACAATACGTGGTCGCCAAATTCCTAGCATGACCACAGGGATCTCTGCCAGAATATGTTCATGACTGACAACGTCTTTCCAGCCCGACGCACCTTCATGTGCGCGTCCGCGGTCCTTGGATCAGCCGCCCTGTTGACCGCCTGCGGTGATGGCCACTCTGAAGCCGACACCCCTGAAGCATCCTCTGTACCGAAGCCAACTGGCCAGTCGCAGGTGGTGATGAAGTTAGCCGACCTTGAAGTCGGCGCCCGCACATCTGTACAAGCAAAGCATCCATCGGGCAAGGAAATACCTGTACTACTGTTCCGTCCGGATGAAAAAACCGTATTGGCGTTTTCCAGCGTCTGCACGCACCAAGGCTGTGTTGTCACTGCTGAGTCTTCCCAGGATGACTTTTTCTGTGCGTGCCACGGCTCGCGGTTTAAGCCAGCCGACGGAACAGTGTTGGAAGGACCGGCGATCGCTCCGCTGGGCCGTTATGCCACAGAGATCAAGAATGATCAGATTTCGGTCTACGTCACCGAGTCCTAAAAGCCAGTCGGATTAACGACAAAAAACGAGGTTGCACCACTACATCGGTGGGGGTGCAACCTCGTTTTTGGATAACTACCAGTTAGCTCATCGGCAACTTAGAAAAGTGCTACCTTGTTCGGTACTGGGAAGATTGCGTCGAGTTCTTCACGCTCAGCGGCAGTGGGCACCCAACGAACAGCTTTGGCGTTCATCTGGATTTGCTCCGGACGCGTGGCGCCAGCAATCACTGAAGTTACCGGCTCCTGAGCGGCCAGCCAGGAGAAGGCAAGTTCAATAGGAGCTAAGTCCCGCTCAGAAGCGAACTGGGCAAACTTATCCAGCTGCGCAAAATCTGTGGTCTCTACCAACTGCTGGCGTGCGTGAGTGAGGCGGCTTCCTTCAGGCGCGTAGCCCTTAGAGTACTTTCCGGTCAGCAGCCCGTTAGCTAGCGGGAAGTACGGAAGCACACCAAGGCCAAATTCACGGGCGGCCGGCAACACTTCAAGTTCTGCACGTCGATCAATGAGGTTGTAGTGGTTTTGTGCTGAAATGAACCGTTCAGTACCCAACTCGCGTGCCACGTATTCTGCTTGGGCGATCTGCCATCCAGCACGGTTTGAATGACCGATATAGCGCACCTTGCCACTAGTAACCAGCTCGTCCAAGGCGCGTAATGTTTCTTCGACGGGCGTGTTCGCATCGGGAGTATGGAATTGATATAGATCAATATGATCGGTGCCCAAACGCTTCAATGACGCTTCGACGGACTTCATGATGTACCGGCGGGATCCGCGAGCGTTAAAATCCGGTCCATTCGCTCCGGCAACGTCCATACCGAACTTGGTTGCCAAGACAATGTCATCTCGGTTCTTGCCCAACGCTTTGCCCAGTCGTTGCTCAGAGAGTCCGGCGGTCTTACCGTAGTTGTCCGCAACATCAAAGAAGGTAATCCCCGCGTCCAAGGCTGCGTGAACTACCGCATCGGTACCCTCTTGGGATTCAGTTGCGGTCCCGGTTCGCCCTAGGTTGTTACAGCCCAATCCGACGACCGAAACGCTCAAACCACTACGGCCTAATTGACGGAATTCCATGAACACCTCACTGATTTGTGTCTGTCGCTTCACTGTGCGACCTGATACCCCTAGGCTATCTGTTAGGTCTGTGAAGCGAAGAGTTCAAGACACAATTCACTGCATTGCATATTTATCCATTAGGATGGAAACATGTCTAAAGTTCTTACCAATCTTCCTGTAGGCGAACGCGTCGGAATCGCGTTCTCTGGTGGCCTCGACACCTCGGTGGCAGTAGCGTGGATGCGCGACAAGGGCGCAATTCCTTACACCTACACTGGCGACCTAGGCCAGTACGACGAGCCGGACATTGACGCCGTTCCAAGCCGTGCGCTGGAATACGGTGCCGAGAATTCTCGTCTGGTTGACTGCAAGCCAGCACTGGTCGAAGAAGGCTTCGCGGCTCTGGCTTGCGGCGCATTCCATATTCGCACCGGCGGCAAGACCTACTTCAACACCACCCCGCTGGGTCGTGCCGTCACCGGCACCCTGCTGGTACGCGCAATGCGCGAAGATGGCGTGGATGTGTGGGGCGACGGTTCGACCTACAAGGGTAACGACATCGAGCGCTTCTACCGCTACGGATTGATGGCTAATCCAAAGCTGCGCATCTACAAGCCTTGGCTAGATCCTAACTTCGTCACCGAACTTGGCGGACGTCAGGAAATGTCCGAGTGGCTGCAGGAACATGGTTTCCCTTACCGTGATTCGGCGGAAAAGGCTTACTCCACCGACGCCAACATCTGGGGTGCAACCCACGAAGCTAAGACTCTGGAACTGCTGGACAGCTCCATTGAATCTGTTGAGCCAATCATGGGCGTGAAGTACTGGGACGAAAGTGTCTCGATCAAGACCGAAGACGTTTCGGTTTCCTTCGTTGCCGGTCGCCCAGTGGCGATCAATGGCAAGGAATTCACTGACGCTGTAGCCCTGGTCAACGAAGCGAACATCATTGGTGGACGTCACGGTCTGGGCATGAGCGATCAGATCGAAAACCGTATCATTGAAGCTAAGTCCCGTGGCATCTATGAAGCACCTGCAATGGCACTGCTGTACATCGCTTACGAACGCCTCGTCAATGCGATCCACAACGAAGATACCGTTGCCAGCTACCACAACGAAGGCCGCCGTTTGGGCCGCCTGATGTACGAGGGTCGCTGGTTGGACCCACAGGCTCTGATGTTGCGCGAATCGCTGCAGCGTTGGGTTGGCTCGGCCATCACCGGTACTGTCACCATCCGCCTGCGCCGCGGCGATGACTACACGATCGTTAACACCGAAGGCGAAAACCTCAGCTACCACCCAGACAAGCTGTCCATGGAGCGCGTGGGCGATGCAGCCTTCGGCCCCGTGGATCGTATCGGTCAGCTGACCATGCGTAATCTGGACATCGCTGACTCGCGTGGCCGCCTGGAACAGTACGCCAACATGGGTCTTGTCGGTGGCACCACCGCAGAGCTGGTTGGTTCATTGGAAGCTGGTGGCGCTAACGATATCGTGAACGCTACCCACGTTGATAGCGATGATCTGGCAACCGATCGTGCCATTGAATCAGCAGCTTTTGACGCTGGCACCGACTAACCGTCGAGTACTAACCGATTAAAATGGTCGGGCCTTCTCTTTGATGAGAAGGTCCGACCATTTTTGATTTACCGCCACAGCTGATCGCTATCGAGAGAAACCATTCAATGCGAGGGGACGCAGTGAACTTCGCCCCCGCTCATTGCTCATTATTCGAGCAACGAGAGCAACGGGCTGACGGTTAGCGTGAATCCAATCAGAGACAGCAGGCGAAGCACCAGTCTCGATCGAGCACCGGGCTTAGTGTTAGGCGCCGGAAGTGGAAAAACCTGTTCTACGGCCCAAGTAACGATCACAACGATCACCCCGGCCAGAGCTAGTCGAGCAGGAGCCATGCCGGAGAGTAACGAGGCAATTCCCAGTCCGATGAGAACACCAATAAACCCCTGAAATGCCAGGTGCAATGGCGTTCGAGTTGCGCCTACTGATGGTGCCTTCTTCTTAGCACCAAGAGTTTCGTCCCGGTCTTCCTGTGGAATCATTTCTACTGTTTTCCTTCTTCGTTGGGCTCGACGCCTGCAATCTCATGCTGGGAGAGATCCTTGCGCAAAAGTAATCCCGCCCCACCAGTAAACTCAATATTTCCAATTCGCGCAGCACCAAACATTTGATCGAATCCAAGTGAAAGTTGCAGCGCTATCGAAGCTTCGTTTCTCGCATTCACAACGCACCATGCCTCCTTGGCACGTTCCGAAATCCAGCGAAGTCGCGCCCGAGACAGAATAGCTGCAAACCCCTGCCGTTGGTACTGCCTGGAAATTTCAACCCCAGACAAGTAATACCCACACGGAACGGCCTGGTCTTGAGGATCCCACCAAGCAGCTCTCGCCCAACCGACCAACTGGCCTGTGGCATTTTTGAGCACCAGTTGACACTCATTGTTACCGAACAGCTCAGGGCGGCTATTGCGTCCCAAGGACTTCGACAGAGCTCTCACTGCGTCGAAGTCTTCTGGGAGCATTAGCTGCGGGCGCATCGAGAAAGTTCTTGGCTAGCTAAGCGTCATTGGCTTTGCTGGCAAGGGATGAACGCTTTTAATCTTCTCTGGCGTTGCATAGTCAGCGATGCCAAGGCTCATCTTGGTGAAATCGAGTTTGGCTTCGCGGATGCAGGTCTTGATGGCAGCCACAGCAAGCTTTGGTGCCGGAGTAAGGACGCGGATGTTCAATTTGCGTGGTGCAAAGTCGCTAGACTCAACTGTTCCTAGGCCACGCCATGCCAGGTGACCGGTGAGAGCTTCCTTGGCTTTCTTCTCCAAGTACTGATCACGCTCGGTACCGGATGCAGATTTCAATGCGTACTGCACAATGACCCACGACTGATCTTCGTCTTTGACTTCTGCGTAGCCTTCATCGGTGCAGGCCTGAAGGAAACCAGCAAAAAGCTCGTCGGCACGATCATTGTCAACATCTTGCACGTCGCTGGTGGTGGACATGTGGCCAACACTGCCATGGTTAATAACGAATTGGCCCAGTTCACCATCTTCGAACTGCTGGAACCACGCTTCACGGAAGTGCAGCACGTTCTTGTCATCTAAACGGTAGGTGCGAATAATCGCCATTGTTTTCCCTCTTCAGGTAAGTAGAAAATTCAAGTGAGAGTGTCTAGCTGGTGACTAGGCTAGCCACCTTGGCAAGCCATTGGTTTCTGTATTCCTGACTAAATGGAGCTGCGTCAGAGGCGACTTGTTCGAGTAGCTCACTAGCTGCCGCTCTCATGCTGGTCTTTAGATCGTCGGGATAGCCCATGGATGCACTGTGTTCTTCAAATTCGTCTTCATCGTCTAGGAACGTCCCTCGGCTATGCGAACGAATGACGTCTAAATCGAGATCTATTGAATTCACTTCCCAGCCGCCGGACTTCATCGGTTGCCAGCCGATCTGGTGAGATAGGTCGATATATACATCAAAATCTTCGGCGCTGTGCGAGTACAACGTCGCAATCCACGAGCCTTCGTGCGGAATCAGACATAGCGCGTCGGTTTGAGCCAAATGAGCAACACCAGGTCGGGCTACCAGTGATCCACTTGGCTGGTGTAGCCAGTGTCCATGTTCGTCGTGACCGAGGTAAAACCCCGGAACTACCCAGTGCGGCGTGCGGTTATATTTCCACGCGCGTGCGACAACCAACTCCCCGAAAGGGATTTCCCTCGGTGAGCGTGGCAGCCCTTCAGGACATCCCTGAATCTGTGTCATAGCTTTGGGATCTGTCCGGTCGGAAGGTCTTGGCCTGGGAGAGGTCGGGCAAAAGGTACCTTGGTTCCCAGTACCTGCGCAAGGGTGTCGCGGGCAACCTGTTGGGCGGTCAGGCCCACCCGGTCAAGAACCTCCGAGCGTGTACCGTGCGCCAAGAATTCGGTGGGCAATCCAACTTCGTTCAGGGCGGTGTCCACACCTGCTGCGCGCATTTCGGTACGCAATCGAGAACCTACGCCACCGGCACGAACACCGTCTTCTATGCAAACAACGATGCGGTGGCGGGCAGCCAGAGAAATTACGGAGGTCGGCATCGGAAGAACCCAGCGTGGGTCAACTACGGTCACAGACACGCCCTGGCTATTCAGACGTTGCGCAACATCCAAGGAAATTTCACTCATGGCGCCGACGGACACGATCAGCACATCTGGAGCGGACCGGTCCCCCAAACGTGCCAGCACGTCAACGCCGTCAGGCAGGCGGTCTACAGCCTCAACTGGTTCTCCGACTGACCCCTTGGAGAAACGAACCACGCTGGGTGCATCGTTAATTTCAAGAGCTTCGCGTAATTCTTCTCGAAGACGGTCAGCATCGCGCGGTGCCGCCAAGTGCAGGTTTGGCACGATCTGCGTCAAAGCCATATCCCACATTCCGTGGTGGCTGGCTCCATCTGGTCCGGTGACACCGGCACGGTCCAGGACGATTGTCACTCCGGCCTTGTGCAGAGCCACGTCCATGAGTAGCTGGTCAAAGGCCCGGTTCAGGAAGGTTGCGTATACGCAGACCACTGGGTGCAAACCACCAAATGCCAGACCCGCCGCGGTAGTCATCGCGTGCTGCTCTGCAATACCTACGTCAATAACACGCTCAGGGTGTTCTTCAGACATCTTTTTCAAGCCCACCGGCTGCAACATGGCACCGGTAATAGCCACGATGTCATCACGCTCATTGGCGACCTTGGCAATTTCTTCGCCAAACACGCTGGTCCAGCTTTGAGCACTTGGCTTTGAAACTGGCTTGCCCGTGGCCGGGTCAATCACACCTACTGCGTGGAACTGGTCGGCTTCATCGGCCAAGGCCGGAGCATAACCGTGCCCCTTTTCGGTCAATGCGTGCACAAGAACTGGGCCACCATACTGCTTGGCCTGTTGCAAAGCCTCTTCTACAGCTGCCTGATTGTGACCATCGATAGGGCCGATGTATTTGAGTCCAAGGTCTTCGAAGAGTCCCTGCGGGGCCCACCAGTCTTTGATGCCCTTCTTGGTGGCGTGCAATGACTTGTAGGTGAATTTGCCGACTGGACCTGAATCTTTTAGACGACCCTTGAGTTTGTCCATGGCGTTCTCGTACGCCGGGTGGGTGCGGAACTTATCTAACTGCTGACGCAGACCGAATAGTTGATCGGCTAGACCACCAATGGTAGGTGCGTAGGAGCGACCGTTGTCATTGACCACGATGATTGCCTTGCGGTCCTTATCGGCAGCGATGTTGTTGACCGCTTCCCAGACCATACCGCCGGTCAGTGCGCCGTCGCCGACCAAACCAACGGCATAATTCTCGGTGCGACCGGTGAGCTTGTTGGCACGTGAGATGCCGTCCACCCAAGAAAGTGAGGAGGAGGCGTGTGACGATTCTACGATGTCGTGTTCAGACTCTGCCCGGTCGGGGTAACCAGAGAGGCCTTCCTGCTGGCGAAGGGTTTCGAAGTTCTGGCGACCTGTCAGCAGCTTATGAACATACGACTGGTGACCGGTGTCGAACACGATGGAGTCCGTGGGTGAGTCAAAGACCCGGTGAATGCCAAGAGTTAGTTCAACTACACCAAGGTTTGGGCCAAGGTGACCGCCGGTACGGGCGACGTTGTCGATGAGGAAGGTACGAATTTCCTCGGCAAGGTCATGTAGTTGTTCTAGGGATAGCGCCCGAAGATCGCTTGGTTTCTTGATGGTCTTAAGCAAAGACACGCTCGTCCCCTTTACATATTCGCCCGTAGTGGCTGTGAGCCCATGCGAAATACTTAGTCTACCGCGTTGGAATCTTCTCCCATTATCCGCCACCGTTTCTCATAGCGCGAATTTCTGGGCAATGAGCTTGGATACCTTGACCCGTGTTGATGAACAGTACACATTTATTCGAACCTAGCTAGAGCCTCGTGAATCATCTGATGTCCTTGTGCCTCAAACTCGACATCCCCGACTTGGTAAGCCCAAATCGCTGTGCCGATGGCTTCGCGCAATAGCATGATCGACCATTGAGGTTCCTGCCGTGGATCTTCGCCATAACCTTGAACGAAAGCTGACTCTAGCGCTGGGCGTCCTTTGAATTGTTGGCTGGCCAATCTAGCGAAGTCGCTTGCGGCCGGGCGGAACTCGAACCTTCCAAAATCTATGACGCGCATCCGCCCGTCCTCCACTAGCCAATTTCGTGGTTGCCAATCGCCATGCGTTGGTACAAGCAAAACGCCCTTTGGATCTTGCGCACCTAAGATTCGTTCCATCTGCTGGCATTGGCCGAAGCTAATGCGATGTTCCGTCGATAATAGGTGACGGATTTTTTCGGTCAATCGGGACTCATAGTGTTGGTCGAGGTGCTGAGCTTGTTGGTGGAAGAGCTTCAGTGCGGCCCCGGCTTGATGGTAGATGTCGGGACTATATTCATGGTGTGTACCTACGCACAGTGTGCCTGTTAGATATTCCAGGACCATCAACCGTAGTTCCTCGGTGTGCCTGGAGCTCACGAGAAATATGATGGCTTCCTTCTCCCCCAGTTTTGAGAATGAGATCCCGCTCATTTGAGCGAATGTGGAGCACTTTTGTGTCGCTAAGGTTCCACGAGTAGTCGCTGACCACCTCAACATCCCCAAGCCACCCGTTAATCTGGGCTGTTTGTTCAGCATCCAAAAACTGTGCCAGATGAAAATGGACCATTATTACACCGTGTGCTTCTTATACACCAGATGCTCCGCACTTGCGTATCCGCTGGTGAAGCCAAGAAATTGTAGCCCCAATCGGTCGCAGACTTTCTGCGACGGATAGTTTCGCGGATCCACGATCGCAAGCACCTGCTGTCTTGCATTGGACTGCTTGGCATACTCAAGCACCACACTGGCAGCTTCTGTGGCGTACCCGCGTCCTTGAGCCTCGGGGTGCAAGTGCCAGCCAATTTCGCTGGGTTGATCTTCAAGGTTGATGTCGATGAAGCTTTGCATGTTTTTACTCATCGGCTTGCACAATAGATTTCCGACGAGCCTACCGGTGTCGCGTCGTTCAATAGCCCAGATCCCTTGCCCCGCTCCACACACTTCACGTCGTCGATTTATGGATGCCTGTGCTTGTTCAAGGGAATTCATCAGGCTAGTTCCTGGTCCAAGATAACGCATCGTTTCATATCGCGATTCTAGGTCCAGTAGGAAAGGGGCATCCGCCACATCCCATGAACGTAAGCGCAACCGTTTAGTGAACAACTCCTTCACCCCATCTCCTTTCCGCAAAACGTGAACCTTGATCGTGGGCGCTGGATCATAGAGTCAACTTCATCTCTCGGTAGGCTGTAGCCATGACAGAGGGTGTTCCGGTGAGTCGCGCCACGCAACGTTATTCTTCTTTGGCCACAGCTTATATCCAGCTGTTCGGCAACGTCGAGCAGGCAGAGCCTGAAGATCACCATCTAATCACGCAGTGGGTCGGCGGGCTCAACGGCCCTGTCTTGGATGCTGGATGTGGACCAGGTCAATGGACGCAAGTTCTTCATGGTCCCGATCATCCGGCTACTGGTGTGGACATGGCTCCCGAATTCTTAGAACACGCCACAGCAAATTTTCCTGGCTGTTCATTTCAGCAAGCTGACATTGCGGCGTTGCCCTTTCCTGACGAAACCTTTTCCGGAATCCTCTCCTGGTACTCGATCATCCACACCCCACCAAGAGCGCTCACTGAGGTTTTGAAGTCATTTGCACGGGTGTTAGAACCCGGAGGCCAGCTGCTTCTTGGTTTCTTCGCGGGTAATCGGGTAGAAGCTTTCGATCACAAGGTCGCTCAAGCATGGTATTGGTCGCCCGAAGAGTTATCCTTCCGGCTTAGCCAGGAGGGTTTCGAGGTGACAGATACCGTGGTGCGAACTAACGATTCCACGCGAACGCATGGTCATCTGCTAGCAATACGCAGATAGTAGTCAGTTGACGATGAGAGGCCCAAGGCAAAATGCCTTGGGCCTCTCATGTACCGGTGTTGCGGTACTACCTAGAATTCAATTCGACCTAAGCCGAGAAGAATCTACTAGTTAGCAGCAGCGATCTGGCGCAGTACGTACTGCAGGATGCCACCGTTGCGGTAGTAGTCAGCTTCACCTGGGGTGTCGATACGCAGAACCGCGTCGAACTCGGTAACCTTACCCTCTGGCGAGGTTGCGGTAACCTTCAGGGTCTTCGGGGTGACACCGTTGTTCAGCTCGGTCACGCCAGCAACCGAGAAGGTCTCGGTACCGGTCAGACCCAGCGAATCAGCGGATTCGCCCTCTGGGAACTGCAGTGGCAGAACGCCCATACCGATCAGGTTCGAACGGTGAATACGCTCGAAGGACTCGGTGATAACAGCCTTGACGCCCAGCAGTGCGGTGCCCTTAGCAGCCCAGTCACGCGAGGAGCCCGAGCCGTATTCCTTACCACCAAGAACAACCAGCGGAGTGCCGGCAGCCTTGTAGTTCTCTGCAGCGTCGTAGACGTAAGCCTGCGGAGCACCTTCCTGGGTGAAGTCGCGGGTGAAGCCACCCTCAACGCCGTCCAGCAGCTGGTTCTTGATGCGGATGTTAGCGAAGGTACCGCGGATCATGACTTCGTGGTTACCACGACGCGAGCCGTAGGAGTTGAAGTCCTTGCGATCCACACCGTTCTCGATCAAGTAACGGCCAGCCGGGGTTTCCGACTTGAACGAACCTGCAGGCGAGATGTGGTCGGTGGTGACCGAATCGCCGAGCTTGAGCAGAACGCGAGCGCCGTCGATATCCGAAACAGGCTGAGGCTCTGCGGTCATGCCCTCGAAGTAAGGTGCCTTACGTGCGTAGGTCGACTTTTCGTCCCATGCGAAGGTTGCGCCTTCAGGGGTGTCTAGTGCCTTCCAGCGCTCGTCACCTTCGAAAGCGGTCTCGTAGCCCTTGGCGAACATGTCCTTGTCAATCGACGAGTCCATGATCTCCTGGACCTCAACTGGCGATGGCCAGATGTCCTTCAGGAAGACGTCGTTGCCCTCGGAGTCCTGACCCAGTGCGTCGGTCTCGAAGTCGAAGTCCATGGTGCCAGCCAGTGCGTAAGCTATGACCAATGGCGGGGAAGCCAGGTAGTTCATCTTCACGTCTGGGTTGATACGGCCTTCGAAGTTACGGTTACCGGTCAGAACTGCGGTAGCTGCCAGGTCGTTGGCGTTGATAGCCTCGGAGATTTCAGCGTCCAACGGACCGGAGTTACCGATACAAGTTGCGCAACCGTAGCCAACAACGAAGAAGCCAAGCTGCTCCAGGTATGGCATGAGGCCGGACTTCTCGTAGTACTCGGTGACAACCTTCGAGCCTGGTGCGACCGAAGTCTTAACCCATGGCTTGGAGGACAGACCCTTTTCGGCTGCGTTGCGAGCCAGAACGGCTGCGGCCAGCATGACCGAAGGGTTGGAGGTGTTGGTGCACGAGGTGATCGAAGCGATGGAAACCAGGCCGTGGTCCAAGGTGAACTTGGTGCCATCTTCCTTGGTAACCTCTACTGCGGTCGACGGACGTCCAACACCCTGGGTGTCTTCTGCGTCGGAAACGTAGTTGTGCAGATCCTTGCGGAACTGTTCCTTCGAGGAAGACAGCTCGATGCGGTCCTGCGGACGCTTCGGGCCGGCGATCGATGGAACAACGGTGGACAGATCCAGCTCGATGAATTCCGAGAAGCGGATTTCGCGGCTTGGGTCGTGCCACATGCCCTGTTCCTTGGCGTAAGCCTCGACCAGTGCCACGTTCTCTTCGCTACGGCCGGTCAGGCGCAGGTAGTCGAGGGTGACATCATCGATTGGGAACATTGCGGCGGTGGAGCCGAATTCTGGAGACATGTTACCGATGGTGGCGCGGTTTGCCAGTGGCACCTGTGCAACACCTTCGCCGTAGAACTCTACGAACTTGCCAACCACACCGTGCTTACGCAGCATTTCGGTAATGGTCAGAACCACGTCGGTTGCGGTAGCGCCGGCTGGGATCGAACCAGCGAGCTTGAAACCAACAACGCGAGGGATCAACATGGAGACAGGCTGGCCAAGCATTGCTGCTTCGGCCTCAATGCCACCAACGCCCCAACCCAGAACGCCCATGCCGTTGACCATGGTGGTGTGGGAGTCGGTGCCAACGCAGCTATCTGGGTAAGCACGCAGTACACCGTTGACCTCGCGGGTCATTACGGTGCGAGCCAGGAATTCGATGTTGACCTGGTGCACGATACCGGTTCCCGGTGGGACGACCTTGAAGTCATCAAACGCGGTCTGGCCCCAGCGCAGGAACTGGTAACGCTCGCCGTTACGCTGGTACTCGATTTCCATGTTGCGCTCTACAGCGCCCTTGAAACCGAAGGTATCAATCTGCACAGAGTGGTCGATGACCATTTCAGCCGGCGCAAGTGGGTTCACGCGGGTTGGATCGCCGCCGAGTTCCTTGACGGCCTCACGCATGGTGGCCAAGTCAACAACACAAGGCACACCGGTGAAGTCCTGCATCAGGACTCGAGCCGGGGTGAACTGGATTTCAGTGTTTGGCTGCGCCGACGCATCCCACTGACCCAGTGCATTAATGTGCTCGTTGGTTACGTTCGCGCCATCTTCGGTACGAAGCAGGTTCTCAAGCAGAACCTTAAGGCTGTAGGGAAGGCTTTCTGAGCCTTCGACCGCATTTAGTCGGTAAATTTCGTATTCGGTTCCATTGACGTCAAGTACGCCCTTGGCACCGAAGCTGTCCACATTGCTCACGTGGGACTCCTCTCGCCAGACACTCATACTGTTGCACACGCACACTGTAATTCCAGTTAGGAGTTCCTAACTGAGATAGTCAGGGTCCTAGCGCGGCAGAGCTAAAAACAGTCTATCGCCAACTGCCAGAAAAAGAGTCCTCGGAATAAATTTTCACCTAAATTCGTGTCTCAACGGACAGATTTAAGTGACTAACGGCGCACAAAAAGCCCGATGGACTCCATATGGTGCGTGTGTGGGTATAAATCGTGAATTTCCATGTGCTCTAATTCGTAGCCACGGGAGGTCAAACGAGCGATATCACGTGCCAAAGATGCCGGGTCGCAGGACACGTAACAAATCCGCGAGACACCACTTGACCCCAATTCCGCAGCCACTTGCTTATCAATTCCGGTACGCGGCGGATCGAGGACCACCGCATCAAGATCTGCGTCGCGGGCCACCTGACGAAGAACCTTTTCAACGCGTCCACGGATAACGGTGGCCTGAGAGTAATCACGCAAATTCTTCTTGGCGTCAGCGTGCGTTCCCGGCGCACCTTCGATAGAAAAGACTCGTCCCTCGCGCCCCACCGCCTTGGCCAGCGGAGCAGAGAACAGGCCGGCACCAGCGTAGAGATCAGCGATCTTTTCACCACGAGCAGGATCCAACAAATCCATGACACGTTCGCTGAGTAGGGTTGCGGCCGTGCGATGAACTTGCCAGAAGCCTTCACCGGTAATCCGGAACTTCTCCCCCAGAACCTTTTCATTCAGCCACGGCGAACCGGCTAGTGTCTGCAACGACCCCTTGCCATCAGCTGCTGACCCTCCACGCTGACTGAAGGATGCCACGTTAACCCCTTCAGGGAACTGCTTAGCCACCTTGGCAGCTGCACCTGGGGAAACCTCTGAGAGCAGCACCAAAACGGTACGATCATCCGCGCTCGAAACGGCAACTTCAACACGATCAATACCCGAGTAGTTGACCGTGTAGATTCCGCTGGCTTCAATGGCCGGATGCGCTAGCGGCATGTGGGCAATAGGGGTCAGTTCATTACTTCTGAACCCGCTCATTGCTAGTTTCCCGCCGGCATCCACCGAGTAGGACATGCGGGTGCGCCACCCCAGACCGTCAGCTGATCCGGCAACGGCTTGCACCTGAGGGAAGTTGTAATCTTCAGCTTTCAGCCCACCCAAGCGCGTGAACTGTTCGGCAGCAACCCGCGATTTGAGCTCACGTTGATGTTCCAATGAAATGTGCCCAAATTCGGCACCGCCCACAGGATCACGGTGCTTTAGCGCATCAGCGGCATCCCAGAAGTGGGGCACTCGATGGTCACTTGCTTCATGAACCTCGACGACGTCCGCGCGCCAAAATTTTGCCTCCGTGGCAGAATCGGTCAAACGAACCGACACAAGCTCTCCAGGAATGCCGTGACGAACGAAAATTACGCGTCCTTCATGGCGGGCAACGGTATGTCCACCATGGGCGATATTGCCCAAACGGACTTGGAGCATAGGTGATTCAGTCATGATATTTTCTTTCGTAAGAAGCATTTTTAGCGGTGCGCGGAGTACTCTTCAGTGGCTCCGCCTCCACGTAGTTCGGGGTTGGCACTACGCAATCGCCATGGAACAGAAGCAATAACAACTCCAGGTTCATAGTGCAGGCGGTTCTTTACACGTAAGGCAGTCTGGTTGTGCACCAGCTGTTCCCACCACTTCCCCACTACGTATTCGGGAATGTAAACAACAATGAGTTCTCGCGGCGAGGCACGTTTGATGGAGCGAATATGCTCAATCAGCGCGCCTGGAATATCTCGGTAGGGCGACGCCAAAGCCGTAATTGGAACCGGGATTTCTAGTCGATCCCAATCCTTGAGAGTCGTCTCAGTTTTTTCTCGCTCAACATCAACAATGATGGCTTCTAGCTTTGAAGGTCTGGAAGCTCGGGCGAAGGCCAAAGCTCGTAGCACCGGCTTGCGAACCGAAGAAACCAAAACCAACGCGTGCACACGAGACGGTAGGGCCGTGACGGCATAGTCTTCATCGACTTCCAGCTCGTCGTCGACCTTTTGATAATGACGTTGCAAGGAATCCATAATCAGCATCAGAACCAGAATGCCCAGCACCGCAAGCCACGCGCCGTGAACGAATCTGGTAACCAATACAACAACAAGCACCAGTGCAGAAAGGACCAGTCCTACGAGATTTAGCAAACGCTTACGCTGTTTTGCTGCGCGGATTCGCCGGTCTGAAATAGGTACCAAGACACGTTTCCAGTGTTTGAGCATTCCTAGCTGGCTGAGCGTAAAGGAAACAAAAACACCCACAACGTACAGCTGTACCAGCAAGGTAACGTCACCCTGGAACAGCAGTACTAAGATGATCGCCGCAACCCCTAGGGACAAGATGCCGTTGGAGAATCCCAGACGATCACCACGCGTTCGTAGCTGACGAGGTAAGAACCCGTCAGTAGCCAGATGGCTGGCCAGCAGCGGGAAAGAGTTGAAGGCTTGATTACCGGCCAGAAGCAGAACGGCGATGGTCAGGACGGATACGATGATCAGGCCCAAGGTGTAGTCACCAAATACGGCCTGAGCAAGCTGTCCCAAAACCGGTACCTGTACGAAATTCGGTGAAATCGGCTGGCCATGAAGTAAGAAGGAGGACTGAGGATCAGCCACCACCTTGATGCCGGTGGCTCGGGCCAACATGAGCGTTCCCAAGGTTAGAACGCCAGAGAGTAGACCAAGAACCAAAAGGATCCGGCCGGCGTTTTTTGCTCGTGGCTTGGCCAAGGTCTGAACGTTAGAAATAGGAACTTCGATACCAGTCAAGGCTGCAGAGCCGGTACTGAAGGCACGCAAAATTAGCAAGGCACCAACAACACCGTGCAGGCCATTTGTGAACTGAGCCTCGGGAACGATGGTGAACTCGGCGCTTGGGGCGTGGCCGAGGTTTCCGGTCAGTGCCATCACACCACCGATGGCGATCAGCACCAACATTCCCGCCACAAATAGATAGACGGGAATGGCCAGAGTCCATCGCCCCTGCCCGGTGCCGCGTAGGTTGCCGACGACCAAGACTGCCACCAATGTTGCAGCTACCCAGGCTTTGTACTCGCCCAGGAACGGGAAAATCGCGCTGAGATACGCGGCGGCCGAGGAAGTCGAAACTGCGACTGTCAATACGAAGTCAACCAAGAGCGCCGCGGCCACTGCTGTGCCAGGACGTGCGCCGAGGTTCTTCTTAACGATTTCGTAGTCACCGCCGCCCGAGGGGTACTCAACCACGGACTGTCGATACGAAAGCACCAACACCACCAGGACCGCGAGTACCGCAAGGCCTACTACTGGCGAGAGCATCGTGGCTGCAATACCAGCCATGGCTAGGGTAAGCAGGATTTCATCGGGCGCGTACGCCAAAGAGGACAGGGCGCTGGAGGAGAAAATCGGCAGCGCAACGTTAGGTGGGAGCGGCTTCTTTTTCAGCTGTTCAGTGCTGAAAGGCCGGCCCACAAGAATCCTCTTGAGACCATCAAATAATGCAGGCACGAGATAACGTTATCGCAGGTGCGCAAGCCACACGGGAGGTTCACCGCCAATAATCTTTGCCCGAACAGCGCTATTGTTGCATTCGGAGCACACTTAGACAGTGCACCTAACAAACAGCACGAGCAGCAATCCAAGGAGTTCTTGGTGGCACATTTTGTGATCATGGGATGCGGACGCGTCGGCGTTTCACTGGCCCATACACTGGATTCAGCAGGGCATTCAGTAGCCATTATTGATCAGGATGCCCATGCGTTCCGGCGCTTGAGCAAGGACTTCTCTGGACTGACGGTCACTGGTCGCGGTTTTGACCGAGATACCTTGCAAGCCGCTAAAATCGACGAAGCTTATGCTTTTGCCGCTGTCTCCAGCGGTGATAATTCCAACATTCTTGCTACGCGGGTAGCTCGCGAAAGCTATAACGTGCCACATGTTGTCGCACGTATTTACGACCCAGGGCGTGCCGAAATATATCAACGTCTAGGCATCCCCACCGTAGCTGCCGTGCGTTGGAGTACAGATCAGGTCCTACGCCGAATCTTGCCGGACTATTCGATGCGCGGAGACTACCGCGAACCTTCCGGCCGTTTGGTACTTTCCGAAGTTGCCCTACATCGAGAGTGGTATGGCCGACTGGTTAAGGATTTAGAGGCTGCATCCGGAGTTCGCGTGGCTTATCTGACTCGCTTTGGCGAAGGGACCATCCCACAAAACCGCACGCGGATCCAGGGCGGCGACTTAGTGCATGTGATGATGCGCTTAGACCAGAGCAAGG
>Ga0308157_10002269_pt1 | contig 32486 bp, 27 predicted proteins | sample PhyBR1_FD_201035 | JGI IMG/M metagenome (GOLD analysis project Ga0308157, IMG submission 201035) | Phyllosphere microbial communities from UC Gill Tract Community Farm, Albany, California, United States - DLSLB.R1 | ecosystem: Host-associated > Plants > Phyllosphere > Unclassified | place: USA...
ACGGTTGAAGCTGCCGAGGCCGACGCCGATCAGCCCGCTTGCATGCGGCCGGTCCTTCAGCAGCGAACGGTGAATGAGCCGTGCCAGGCCCCAGCCAACCGCCACGCACAGGACGAGAGCGACGATCTGCCAAAAGATGGCGGGGCGGCGGGCATCGTCCAGCAGGACGTTCAGCAAGTCCGACAGCGGCATCGATACTCCTTACTCGCCGTCCGCGTCCGCGGCGGTGTTGTCCGCGTCGATTGCTTCGTCCGCGGCAACAGCCTTGGCCGGCTTGGCCAGCGCCTTGCGCTGCAGGACGGCGGCAAAGAAGCCGTCGGTCTGGTGCTTGTGCGGCAGCAGTTTCAGGTACTGGTCCATCTCGAGCGGGATTTTTTGCTCGGCCAGCACCTGGCTCATCGGCACCAGTTCGAAGTCGGCGTGATTGGCCAGGAAGCCTTCGACGATGACGTCGTTCTCTTCATTGAGCAGGCTGCAGGTGGCGTACACCAGGCGGCCGCCGCCCTTGACCAGGCGCGCGGCCGCGTCCAGGATCGAGGCCTGCTTTTCTTGCATTTCGGCGATGGCGCCCGGCTGCTGGCGCCACTTGACGTCCGGATTGCGGCGCAGGGTGCCCAGGCCCGAGCATGGCGCGTCGACCAGCACGCGGTCGATCTTGCCGGCCAGGCGTTTGACCTTGGCATCGCGCTCGTGCGCGATCACGACTGGATGCACGTTCGACAGGCCGCTGCGCGCCATGCGCGGTTTCAATTTGGCCAGGCGTTTTTCGGAGACGTCGAAGGCATACAGGCGGCCGGTATTGCGCATCAGCGCGCCCAGCGCCAGCGTCTTGCCGCCGGCGCCGGCGCAGAAGTCGACCACCATCTCGCCGCGGCGCGCGCCGACGATCTGGGACAGCACCTGGCTGCCCTCGTCCTGCACCTCGATCGCGCCTTCCTTGAACAGCGGCAGGTTTTGCAACGCAGGTTTCTTTTGCACGCGCAGGCCCAGCGGCGCGAACGGCATCGGCTCGGCCACGATCGGCGCTTCGGCCAGTTGCGCCATCACCGCATCGCGCTCGGCCTTGATGGAATTGACGCGCAGGTCGAGTGGCGCCGGGGTGTTCAGTACCGCGGCCAGTTCCAGCGCCTCTTGTTCGCCGAACTGGGCGACCAGCTTGTCGAACAGCCATTGCGGCAGGTTGGCGCGGATCGGGCCCGGCAGCAGGTTGCGGTCGACTTCCTTGATGCGGGTAAGGAACTCGGTCTCTTCTTCGCTCAGGCCGCCGATGCTGTCGATGCCGACCGTCTCGGCCAGGCCCAGCAGGGCCAGCTTGCGCATCGACGGGGTATTGCCGTGGCCGGCGAAGTCGGTGAAGAACGATTTATTGCGCAACACGGCGTACACGGCTTCGGCGATGACGCCGCGCTCGCGGCCGCCGAAGCGCGGGTTGTCCTTGAAGAAGCGCGACAGGGTGACGTCGGCCGGCGAAGTAAAGCGGAGAATGTCGCGCAAGACTTCTTCGGTCTTGGCGACGATCGCTGGAGGCAATCTCATGTAAATCCTTGAATTAAATACTGATGGCGTCGACCGTTGGTTCGACGATGCGCACCGCGCCATGTTCGACGACCAGGCGGTCTTCGACGAACAGGCGTACGGCGCGTGGGTAGATCTTGTGTTCCTCGGCCAGCAGGCGCGCCGCCAGCAGGTCTGGCGTATCGCCCGGCAAGACCGGAATGGTTGCCTGCAGCACCGACGGGCCATGATCGAGCTCGGCGGTGACGAAGTGCACGGTGGCGCCGTGTTCCGTCATGCCGGCGTCGAGCGCCTGCTGGTGCGTGTGCAGCCCCGGGAACAGGGGCAGCAGCGACGGGTGGATGTTCAGCATCCGGCCCGCATAATGCTCGACGAACGGCGCGGTCAGGATGCGCATGAAACCGGCCAGCACGACCAGGTCGGGCTGGAAGGTATCGATGACTTCCTGCAGTCGTGCGTCGAATTCGGCGCGGGTGGCGAAATCCTTGTTCGACACCACGGCAGTCGGGATGCCGCGCGCCTGGGCAAATGCCAGGCCGCCGGCATCGGGCTTGTTGCTGATCACCGCTGCGATACGGGCAGGCCAGCCCTCGGCCTGGGCCGCGCGCACGACCGCTTCCATATTGCTTCCGCGGCCGGAAATGAGGATCACGATGTTTTTCATAGCCGGCATTGTACCGTAACACCGGCTGCCAACCGCAGCCCTCCGAGGGGGCTCAGGCGGTCGGCGGGACTGTCGCGAACGAGTAGAATACGCGGAACGGCACCTTCTTTTCGGCCCAGAATTCAGCGGCGTCTCGGAACACGTCGAGCAGGTTTTCGCGCGCTTCCTTGTCGAATTTCTGCGCGCTAGGCAGTTGCTCGAGCACCACGATAAAGCCCGGCTGCGGGCCGGCCTCGTGGATGGTCTCGGTCAGGCAGGTGCGCAGCGCATCGAAATTCTTGCTGCACGGTTTGGGGAAATAAAAGTTCTCGCCGATGCGGGCGCAGACTTGCTGCTTGGTGAGCGTATTGGCGCAATGAGCGTATAAAAAATGATGACCGAGCCGCCCGGCCTCCTGTTGCAAATCGCCAACGCGAAACGCGCGGATCGCTTGAACAAGATTTGGCGCCACTCTCATCAACAAACTCATTTTTTCCTCAAGTTCACCCGTCAATAACGCGGCATGGCGCCACCCCTCGCGGCGCTGGGTAGCGCTGCTGCTTCTAACCTCGCTGTCGTTGCTATACGCCAATAAGTCCATGATTTGTGTAAGGGTAACGTTTTGTGGTATTGGAAGCAACCCAAATGTGAGTTTCAGATGCCTATTTGTAAGAATCGGTAGGTGCATATGTGACACGGAAACACCGCTTTGGGGGCCGGCTTCATTCTGGCGCGAGTTGTTGCGCACTTTATTCGCTGTTACATTTTGTTGCCACGCGGATTCGATGGTTTTTTGCAGTAGGCGTACCATGAAGTCTGTAACGAATCAGCAAACCAACGTCGCACTATTCAACGAGGTACTACCATGAACTTGCAAGCCAAACTCATCATCTCGGCCCTCGGCATCGCCACCCTGCCGCTGGCCCAGGCTGCCGACTTCGAAGACTTCGGCCGCGTAGTGCGTGTCGAGCCGCGCCTCGAGCAGGTTCGCACCCCGCGCCAGGAATGCCGCACCGAATACGTCCAGGTGCCGGTGCAACAGGAACGCGGCGCTGGCGGCACGATCATCGGCGGTATCGCCGGCGCGCTGCTGGGCAGCCAGGTCGGCGGCGGCAACGGTAAAGTCGCCGCATCGGCCGCCGGCGCGATCGCCGGCGCCATGGTGGGCGACCGGGTCCAGAACAATGGCCGTCCACAAGGCAGCACCGTGCAAGAACAAGCCGTGCAGCAATGCCGCACCGTGGAAGCGATCGAATCGCGTACTGCCGGCTACAACGTGACCTATGAATACCGCGGCCAGAACTACACTTCCCTGATGAGCCGCGACCCGGGCAACCGCGTGCGCCTGCGCGTCTCGGTCGAGCCGCTGGACAGCTATAACGGCCAGGGTCAGGCGTACAACCAGTACTGATCGTCATAGTCATTGAAGATCGAGCAACGCGGCCCATCGAGGCCGCGTTGTCGTATGTGGGCCCGAGCTTGCGCTGGGGGAACCCGTCACCCGATAATAGGGTGATTCCACCAGGCCTATTTATGCTCATCAAACGCAAATCCATCGAACAAGTCGAATCCTCGCGCCGTCCTGCGCGCAAACCGAAATTCGCACCCGTTACGCTGTCGGAACAGGACGGCGTCCGTTACCTCCACTTCGGCACCGAATGGGTGCAGGGCGCCATGCGCATCCGCAAGCCCGACTGGCCGGAGCTGGAATACGCGCAGCAGATGATGGCCTGGATGCTGTTCATTGAAGCGCCGCACGCCATTGCCCAGCTGGGCCTGGGCACTGCCGCTTTGACCAAGTTCTGCTATCGCCAGTTCCCGGAAGCGAACGTGACCGCCGTCGAGCTCAACGAATCGGTGATCGCGATCTGCAATTCGATGTTCAAGCTGCCGCCCGAGGACGAGCGCCTGCGCGTGCTCGAAATGGATGCGCTCGACTTTGTCGAAGACCCGGCCAACCACGAAGCCCATGACGTCCTGCAGTGCGACCTGTACGACGCCACCGCGCGCGGCCCGGTGCTCGATACGCCGGAGTTCTACCGCGCCTGCGCCGATTGCCTGACGCCAGATGGCATCATGACCGTCAACCTGTTCGGCGACCACCCGAGCTTCGCCAAGAACCTGAAGGCGATGAAGTTCGCTTTCGGCCACGTGATCTGCCTGCCCGAGGTACATGAAGGGAATGTGGTGGCGCTGTGCTTCAAGACCCGCCCCACGCTCGACAAGGACGCGTTGAACGCGCGCGCCGCGCAGATCGTGGCGCAGACCAAGCTGCCTGCAAAATCCTGGGTCAAGGGATTGTTCGCCGCCGATTGACCATTTATCCAGGGCCACCGTGAACGCCATCCCGCAAAAACCAGCCAGCCTGCGCAAGCTCGACCTGCAATCGATATTCTCGTGGCTGCTGGCCGACGGGATCGTCACCAAGGATAAAGTCAAGGCCGATTTCGCCCAGGCCCAGGGCGTACTGAGAAATGCGCCCGGCATCATGCATCCGCTGACGGCGGTGGCGCAATGCAAACTGGTGTCAAGCCTGCCACCGCACCGGCTGCTGACGCTCGATGTGCTGACCGAATGGTGCGCGGCCAAGGTCGGCCTGCCATTCATCCGCATCGACCCGCTGAAGATCGATTTCACGAAAGTGGCGGACGTAATGTCGGCCAGCTATGCGGCGCGCTTCAATATCCTGCCGGTCGACATGACGCCGACCACGCTGGTGGTGGCGACGGCCGATCCGTCGCTGACCGAATGGGAAGCCGAGATCGCCAAGGTCTCGCGCCGCCGCATCGAACTGGTGCTGGCCAATCCGCTCGACATCGCCCAGTATATTTCGCAGTTCTTCGCCCTGGCCAAGTCGATCCGCGACGCCAACCGCAGCAGCGGGCAAGACGTCGCGATGCGCAACAACTTCGAGCAGTTGGTCGAATTGGGAAAATCGAACAAGCAGTTCGATGCGAACGACCAGCACATCGTCAATATCGTCGACTGGCTATGGGGTTACGCCTTCGAGCAGCGCGCCTCGGATATCCACCTGGAGCCCAAGCGCGAAATGGCCACCGTCCGTTTCCGTATCGATGGCGTGCTGCACCAGGTTTACCAGGTGCCGGCGGTGGTGATGATCGCGATGACCGCGCGCATCAAGCTGCTGGGGCGGATGGACGTAATCGAGAAACGCCGGCCGCAGGATGGCCGCATCAAGACCCGAACCGCCGGCGGGCAAGAGGTCGAATTACGGCTGTCGACCATGCCGACCGCCTTTGGCGAAAAACTGGTGATGCGTATCTTCGACCCTGAAGTGGTCGTGAAAACCCTGCCGGAACTGGGATTCCCGTCCGACGATGCGCAGCGCTGGGACGGGCTGACGCGCCGCCCGCACGGCATCATTCTCGTGACCGGGCCGACCGGATCGGGCAAGACCACCACCTTGTACACGACCTTGAAAGCGCTGGCGACCAGCGAGGTGAATGTGTGCACGGTCGAGGATCCGATCGAAATGGTCGAACCGGCATTCAACCAGATGCAGGTGCAGCCGGGGATCGACCTGTCGTTTGCCGATGGCGTGCGTTCGCTGATGCGGCAGGATCCCGACATCATCATGGTCGGCGAGATCCGCGACCTGGAAACGGCCGAGATGGCGATCCAGGCGGCGTTGACGGGCCACCTGGTGTTTTCGACCCTGCATACCAACGATGCGCCGTCGGCCGTGGTGCGCCTGCTGGAATTGGGCGTGCCGGATTATCTGCTCGAAGCAACCCTGATCGGCGTGATGGCGCAGCGGCTGGTGCGCACGCTTTGCCCTGCCTGCAAGGCGCCGGGCGGGGAATTGAGCGACGAGGTGTGGGACAGTATTGGCGGGGCATGGAAAATCCCGAAGCCCTCTACCGTGTATCGGCCGGTGGGGTGTCCGGAATGCCGGCAGACGGGGTATCGGGGACGGACCGGTATTTATGAGTTGCTGACGGTGAGCGAAGGGTTCGGGCGCTTGATTCGTGAATCGGGCGAGATGCGTGCCCTGCGCGAGCAGAGCGTGAAGGATGGGATGAAGCCGCTGCGCATTGCCGGAGCGATGAAGGTGGTCGAGGGGGTGACGACGGCGGATGAGGTGTTGAAGGTCACGTCGGCGTTGTCGTGAGCGCCATTGTGGTGAAATTTTGGGCGAGACCTAGCGCAAAACGGAATCGCCGGCTATAATGCTGCCTCTTTCGGGTCGTTAGCTCAGTTGGTAGAGCAGCGGACTTTTAATCCGTTGGTCGCGTGTTCGAGCCACGCACGGCCTACCAGAATGCGTTGTAGCAAAGAAGGCGTTACGAGTGATCGTGACGCCTTTTTTGTTTTTCCAGTTCGATTTCCTATCGTTCGCGCAAATGCGTAGGCGAAATCAATCTTCCGACAGCCGTATCGAGTTCACGATACCGTCCCACAGTGCGATTGCTTCCTTGTCTGGCGTTGACTTCTCCGGATACATCCCATTTCCCTGCGGCTGAGCAGTCGTGAGCGTCACCGAAATCAATGGTTCTAGTTTGCCTGGGGTTGGTCGCTTGGTTTGCAACTCAAATGTATGAGTTTGAACATCGCTTTCATCTTGAAGAATTGCCGATGAAAGCCATTCCTGAGCCCTCATTCCAGCGACCTCCAACTCTCGTGCGCGCAATACCTTATGCTCAACTTTGAATATGGTAAGTAGAGACTTGGGACCGGACACTCTTGCGAGAAGATCAACGGCCTCATTGCGCGTAAAGGTTTCGATTTTGAAACTCACACGAATCCCACCCTTATCGGAAAATGAATACTCGCCCTCTTCTCTCTCAAAATCCCCGGCAAGCACTAATCTGCCAAGACAGAATCCTGAAATTTTTCCTCCTCCAATTCTCTTATTTAACTTCAGTCGCGAGACGAAATTAATCAACCGCTCCTCTGCCTTCTCGAATTGATTGCCAAATGATGCTAGCCGAGCAGTGACCATGGAAGCCTCGTGCAATGCGCTCACCTCACTAATATAAGCATCATCCATTCTTTGAATGCGAAAAATTGCAAGATCATTACTCACGCCCCTCACCATCTGCAGTTTATCGAAAACCTCACCACTCAACATCCTCAGTTCATTTTCGCGGCTATTTTTCTTCTTCAGATATTCGCTCTTAGATACTTTTGAGGTTGATACTGCAACATCGATAGATTGGGCCTGTCTCCCATAGTTCGATTCTTTGAATATACCGGTTGCGAGAGAGCTTTCAACAAAGGAATCGGGAATATTGACATAGTGACGACCAATGCAATGCGTAAGCGTTTTAATTTCTGCGTTCGGATTCATCACGATTTCCTTATCTTTCCTACACCCTGCGACACACGTCATAACCATAAGCAGTAACGCAGTGATTTTTTTCATATTCTCGCCAAGGCTGCCAATTTCGTAAGTGAATAGTATGTTACTTGCTGAGCAATTGGATGATCTCGATAAGCTGGCTCATGAGAAACCCCTGGCAACTCAAATTGCTGCAATATATTTCTCGCGCCAGCCTCTCGCGGAAAACCGCCCGATCTCAATGGAACCGTACCATCGCCTGCACTATCATGAGGAGCACATCGCATCTCCCAAAAGCTGGTTTCTTTTGATGTATATACTGAAGAATCCCCACGTGTCGTTGTATTTGAAGTACTCTCACCGCCAACATATACATTATTTGATCCATCTGTTCGCACAGAACCGTGGCGCATTCCCGAAACCTGAGAGAGCGTGGGTGATGGACCAAATTTTGAATGGGGAGGCAAACCTTTTTTTATTATCCACTTGATCTTAAGAAAACTTTTCTTGTCATTTCCTCCGCCGTAAAAAACGAAGGTATTGGGGTGAAAAAATCCAGAAATTTTCCTGTGAAAGCCTCTTGCCATCTTTATATTTACGACATACATTCCCCACTCAATTGGTTCGCCATCGACTGGATTCAACCAATCTTCTTTGATCAGGCCCCACCATTTATTTCGCTCTAAATAGATCTCTTCGTATGGGTCAGATTGTGGCAATGACTGATTATATCTTCCGGACGAGTCCTCTATTTCCAACCACCTTATTCCATACTCCTCTGATGGCAGCAGTTGCAGCGCACCAGGAGACTGCGCAAATACTGCCGATATTTCTTTGCCGGTTGAACCAATCACCAAACCAGCAATATAATCTTCATCGGCCATACCGACCTTACATCGGCGATAAGCTGCCCGTTATAAAGAGCGCCGACGATGATCGGTCGATCGATATCGTTCTCCAGGAACTGGACCAGGACTTCCTGGCCTATGCGCGGCAGGAACTGGAACCCCACCGACCGCTGCGCCACGCGCACCCAGCACGTGGCGCTGCCACTGTCCTGCCAGTGAAACCGGATCCGCACCCGACCCAGCCGGTCGCAGCACAGCTCATCGGCGCCGTGCGCGCTGTCGTTGCCGCCCATCCCGACCACGATCGCGCTCTGCGCCCCGCGCGCCGTCGGCTTGGCATGCGTGCGGCCGTCGCTGCCCGGCAATTCCGGACGCCACGGCCACTCGTTGGGAATCGCCTCGAAGCAATTGGCGTAACCAGTGCGGCGCGCCTGCGCGATCGCCTGTCCGAAATCCGCCGGCACTACGCGCACCGCCTGTTCCAGCAGCTCGGGTATCGATCCGAACAATTCCTCCAGTGCACCCTGGGCCGGCGGCGGCAGATTATTGATGCCGACACTGCTCACCCGCAGGACGGTGAAGGCGCCCGCGCTACCCAGCTTCTGCAGCGGTGCGCCGGTCACATCCATCCGCGTCCCGGCGCGCAAGGTGCGCACGGTCGAGCGCCCCGACCACAGATGACCGCGGGCTTCCTTGCCCTGCACCTGCAGGTCGACATAGCGCCGCGCCTGCGCGCTATTGGCGTAGGCATATTGACCAGGCACGTCGTACGACTCGAGTTCCGGCAGCTTGCTGTGGCGCACATGGGATGGCGAGTTCGCGCTGATGCTGCGCCTGGCCTTGTAGTCGGTGCTGAGCACCGTCATGAGCGAAGCGTGCAGCCGCTGCTGCGCATGCAGGGATTGCACGGAGTCGCGCTGCTCGACCGAGCTGACGCCGTGATAGCGAACCCCACCGCCCGCGGCGCTACTCTCATCCTCCGGCACGCCGCTCGGCCGGCTGCTGTCGGCGAACAGCACCAGGCCGTGCCCGCCCTCGGTCTCCTCCACGCGCCAGGACAAGCCTTCTTCGGCCAGCAGGCGCAGCACGAAGTCCAGATCGGATTCGCGGTACTGACAGCAATAGCTGCGTGGCAGCGCGTCGGCCATGAAGGAATTGGTTTCGCCGCTCCAGCGCCAGCGCGCCGCCGGCCGGTAGTCCGAGAAGACCGCATCGACGATGTCGATCACGCTCTTGTCTTGCCAAACCCGGCAGTTGCGTACATGGGCCAGGCGCCAGGTCCAGGGGGAGATACGTATCCGGTAACGCGCCAGTCCGCCATCGCTGCCCAACATCGCGGCATCGCAGATCTCTCCCGAAAACCGTGCCCGCTCACCATTTGCCAGGCTGAGTTCGAGGATTGCAGGCTTTCCCAATAGCGCTGTCACCGGGATATAAGCACTGGTCGACAAGGCGATCACCTCCCGCAGGCCGACCTCCTGCATCGCCTCTTCCGCCGCGAAAGCCTCGACCAGCAGCCCATATTCGTCACGCTCGCCGATCTTGAGGTCGATCAGCCTTGTCGCCCCGGAAAACTCCGCCAGTGCGGCGGCCACCTGCCCGATCAACCCGTTCGCCATAGCAATACGTGCTCCTCATCAACTGATCAGGCACACGATATAAGGTGTTCGCAGCGTTGCTATTGCGCGCAATCATCCTTGACGCGCACATTCATCCGTACGCAGTGCTCACGAATTTTGGTGTTAAAATAATTGCAACTCCTGAGGCCTCGCCATGCACCTGATCGAAAGAATTTTCCTGCTCGGTTACCTGATGATCGTTGCCCTGTTCTTCACTTGTGGAATGGGGCTGATCGTGCTGGCCGGGATCGAAACCTGGCACGCCCTCAATCCTATCAATACGATGCCGACGGACGACCGGTTCGACGTGCTGCTCGAATGCGTTGGCTTGTTGACCATTGCGGTGGCGTCTTTAGAACTCGGGCAGACCGTGCTGGAAGAAGAAATCCAGCGCTCGGCCAATATCAGCGCCCCGACCCGTGTGCGCCGCTTCCTGTCGCGTTTCCTGATCGTCGTGGTGGTTGCCCTGTCGGTCGAAGCCTTGATCGGTGTCTTCAAATTCGTGAACGGGCAACCGCAATTCTTGCCGCACGCCGCGTCGGTTGGACTTGCCGCAGCAGCCATCCTGGCCACCTGGGGCCTGTTCATTCGCATGAATACCGAGGCCGAGAAACTCGAGCCCGAGGCCATGCGCGAAGTGAAAGCCGAAGACGACGAAATCGAACGCAATGTCGAGGGCGACCCCAAGACAAAATACGCGCCCGTCCAGAAGAGCGAGATGCCGCCGGGGCACGATCACGCACCGGATTCGCAGGACGAAACACACGACGAAACGCAGGAAAAAGCGCAGGACGGCGCGCCCGATGCCACGGGCGCCCATAAAAAGTGATGCGAAGCACTTGGTAAATCGGCCAAGTGTCGCTATAATCTCGTCTTCTTCGGGTCGTTAGCTCAGTTGGTAGAGCAGCGGACTTTTAATCCGTTGGTCGCGTGTTCGAGCCACGCACGGCCTACCAAAGATTCAGACAACAACGCCAGCCTTCGGGTTGGCGTTGTTGTTTTCACTTTCCGAACGCCATGCCCCAGACGATTGCCAGCGCCGTCCACCACGAACTGGTCATCAAGAAAAGCCGCTTCATCGCCTGCGTGCAGCCGATGCCGGACCGCGCCGGGGCCCAAAAAATCGTCGCCGAGCTGCGCGCCCAGCATCCGGGCGCGGCCCATGTGTGCTGGGCCTTGCTGGCCGGCGGCCAGTCGGCGGCGGTCGATGATGGCGAACCCAGCGGTACCGCAGGCCGTCCCATGCTCGATGTATTGCGCCACCAGGACCTGGAAGGCGTGCTGGCCACCGTGGTGCGTTACTTTGGCGGCGTCAAGCTCGGCGCCGGCGGCCTGGTGCGCGCCTATACCGACAGCGTGGCCCAGGCCCTGCTGACGGCGACCAAGGTGCCGATCATCAAGCTGCGCCAGCTGCGCTGTTCCGCCCCCTATGCCATGGAAGGCATGCTGCGGCGCGAACTCGATGCTGCCGGCGCCAGCCTCGATGCCGTCGAGCACGGCGACGATGTCCGCTTTACCTTCAGCCTCCCGGCCAGCGCCGCGGATGCGCTGCGCGCCCGGCTCGACGACGCCGGCCATGGCCGCATCGGCTGGCCATCGGCCGAGGACGACGAGGGCGACGGGCAGGCCTGACGCCATTCCGGCGCCCTATACCCGTCATCACGACACGAAAGCGGACGCACCCGCCTGCGCCCGGTATAGTGCCAGACCCGGCCGCGCATGACGCTTCGGCCGGCTTTCCTCTTCCACCTCCGAACAACAACAATCCCCGTGATCAAGAAAAGCCTACTTCCCCTCGCCCTTGGCGGCTTCGGCATCGGCATGACCGAATTCGTCATGATGGGCATCCTGCCCGACATCGCCAATGGCCTGCACATCACCATCCCGCAAGCCGGCTACCTGATCACCGCCTATGCACTGGGCGTCGTGGTCGGCGCGCCGACCCTGGTCAGCATGGTTGCCGGCCGCCCGCCGCGCAGCGTCCTGATCTGGTTCATGCTGATGTTTGCCATTTTTAATGCGATGTCGGCTTTTGCGCCGAACTTCGAGATCATGATGGTGTCGCGCTTCCTGGCCGGCCTGCCGCACGGCGCCTTCTTCGGTGTTGGCGCCGTCGTCGCCAGCCGCCTGGCCGACGAGGGCCGCACGGCGGCCGCGGTTGCCACGATGTTTACCGGCCTGACCCTGGCCAATGTGCTGGGCGTGCCGCTCGGCACCTGGATCGGCCATGTGATCGACTGGCGCCTGGTGTTCCTGATCGTGGCCGTGATCGGCCTGCTGACCATGCTGAGCCTGCGCCAGTGGGTGCCGCATATCGCACCGGGCAAGCGCACCGGGATCATGCAAGACCTGCGCATCTTCCGCCATCTCGACCTGTGGCTGGCCCTGGGCATCGTCTCGATCGGCACCGGCGGCTTCTTCGCCTGGTTCAGCTATATCGCACCGCTGCTGACCGACGTCACGCGCTTCGATTCGACCACGATCCCCCTGATCATGACGGCGGTCGGCGTCGGCATGACGGTCGGCGTGCAGTTCGGCGGCCGCCTGGCGGACCGTGTTCATCCGCTGCCGGCCCTGCTGATCCTCATGATGTCGATGACTGCGCTGCTGCTGTGCAATGGCTTCCTCGCGGAATCGAAGCTGGCGATGGTCGTACTGGCTTTCCTGACCGGCGCCAATGCACTGGCGATCGGGCCGCCGATCCAGCTGCTGCTGATGCAACATTCGCGCGAGGCGGAAATGCTGGGATCGTCGCTGGGCCAGTCGGGTTTCAATATCGGCAATGCGCTGGGCGCCTTCCTCGGCGGCATTCCGTTGACCCTGGGTTATGCCTATACGGCGCCGCAGTGGGTGGCCGCAGCACTGGCGCTGTGCGGCGTGGGCTTGTCGGCGATCATGCTGGCGCGCCACCGCATGCAGGCGCGCGTGCTGGCCGGCTGTACCTAAGCGTGGAATACCTGGACGTGGAATAAAAGCGGCGGCCCTTGGCCGCCGTTTTGTTTTTCAGCGAAACTACTTCAGGCGCGACGGCGCCGCATGGCGAACGCACCGATCAGGCCCGCCATCATCAGCGCCAGGGTGCCCGGCTCGGGTACCTCGGCCGGCGTCTCGACCGGCGGATTGTCCTTGACCAGCTCGAAGCCAGGCACATCGACCGCCTTGAAATAATTCGCGGCATTGACCTGGATGGTTGAATCCCAGGTATCGACGATGACCTGGCCATTGATCACGTCATGGACGCCGACAGCGGTCGCGCCCGGCGCCAGCACAGTGCCCAGGATACCTTTCATGTTGACCGTTTCCGCCTCGAAGAAGTTGAACAGAACATTGTAGTCCGCCAACGGGTGCATCCCGCCGTCGAAACCGCCGTACTTGCCGCTGATATTGAAGATCAGGGTCTGGCCCTTGGTCAAACCTTCGAGCACCCAGTTATTCCCGCCAAGCAGAAAAGCGGCCGAGACATCGAATATATCCACGCCACCCTTGCCGCTCCCGATGACCTTGTTGGCGCTGTACTCGCGTTCGACGCTCCCTGTCGACGCGATCAAGCTCAATCCGGCGGCGATATCCTTGAACTGCTGCGTCGCTGCGGCGAAATCGACTGGATTGACCGTCGAGCCTGGCGGTGTCACGGCCCTGTCGATCGCGACCTTGCCACCAGCATAGACGGAGCCGTTATGGATAGAGCCGCCAGTCAGCGAAATATCGCCGCCAGCCACGATCGAATAGCCGGCATAGGCAGCCCGGTCCTTCAAGTTGACTGCGTAATCTTCGATTGTGACGTTACCGCCAGAAACGATCGATCCTTCGACGTCGCTCCCCTTCGCCGTGAAGTCGCGCGCGGTGTACACATTCGCGCCGCCCATGATGGCGCCAAGATCGATGATGCCGGCCTGCGCGCCCATGCTGGACAGCGCCATTCCCAGAACTACCGCAAGCTTGATCATTAAAATTCCACACAGAAATTAAGAATGATCAAGAGTATCATGACCTCGCTGCCGCTTGGTTGCTAAATAGATACGTTCTTCTGAGATTCTATCGAAACATCACACCAGGACGACGTCGCCCATCGCCTTCGCTGTTTCGCCTGCCTCATCCAGGATGTCTTGCAGGGTGAATTCGTCGAACACGAAATCGAGTGCGCTCTCGCCGTGTTCCGGCAGGTTCATGCGGCGGCTGTCCAGGGGCGATGGCACCGGCGCATATTGATTCGCAAGCAACATGGTGTCGAGGAGCGTGCCTGGCGGCATATTCAGCCAGCCGCCGCGCATGTCGGCGATCGCATCCGACACTGCCGGTGGAATCGACAGCTTTTTCATCACTTCGGCGCTGACCACGTCTTCGCACAGGGCGCCCCAGTTCTCGGGGTCGTCGTCCAGCAGCCCGGGGAACTCGTCGGCCCGCGCCAGCAAATAAAAGCCGCCGACTTCGTGCACGATGCCGGCAAACAGGGCGGTATCGGGATTGACGCCGGTAACACGGCGCGCCAGCGAATGGGCGATCGAGGCAACGTGGGTCGTGTGCGCCCACAATTGCTCGGCCTTGGCGCGCAGGCCGGGATCGTTGATGCGGTTGCCGAACTGGCGTACCACCAGGCTGGCCACCAGGGCTTGCAAGCGCCGGTAGCCGATGCGCGCCACGGCGGCGCGGACATTAGTCACGGGCATGGTGCTGCTGCCGCCGAAGGCCGGCGTATTGGCCAACGCGACCGTGCGCGCGGCCAGTTGTGGTTCGGCCAGCACCAGGCGGATCGCCTCGTCGATATGGCAATCCGGGTCGTCGAGGGCAAGCTGCAGGCGCAGCACGGCATTGACGCTGGTGGGGAAGGTGATTTCACCGCGCACGGCCTGCGCTGCGATGTATCCAAAGGCTTCGAGTTTGTTCACGCCGGTAATTATAGCCCCGGCCGCATGCCGGACCGGACGCCAGCCCGCCCCACGACCGCCGGCCGCACCTAACTGTGGCGCTCGATCCACACCGCATAAGCCCCTGCCGGATGCAAGACAGTCCGCGCACCAGGCGGCGCGCGGGCTGCTGCAACAATGAGGCCCTACCTTACTTGACCTTGATCGCGCTCTTGACGTTGCTCACGCCTTCGACACCCTTGGCCACTTGCATGGCCTTGTCAGCCTCCGCCTTCGATTCGACGAAGCCGCTCAGCATGACGACGCCACCCTCGGTATCGACATTGATCTCCATGCCTTTCAGGGCCGGATCGGATACCAGGCCAGCCTTGACCTTGGCGGTGATGGTGCCGTCCGAGGCCGCGCGGGCAGTGCGTTCACCGGCACGCTCGGTCGCATTTTCGGTCTTGCGGGCGGCGTTCGAGGCCATTTCCTTGGTGCGGTCAACGGCGGCAGCGGTCTTTTCCTTCACGGTGGCGATTGCCTCGCGGGTGTTGGCGGAAACGGCGGCGCCGGTGGCGGCAGCCACATTGGTGGCGGTGGTGACGTTGCCGCGCTGGTCGATGACGCAGGCGGTGCGCGCATCGCCAGTCATCTGCTCGCACTTCTGGACAGCGGCTGCCGTTTCTGGATTGGTGGAGTCGATCCGGCTTACCAGCTCGCCGCTGCTGCTGGGGCCGACCGCGCGGTCGATATTACGGTCGTCCAGGCGCGCCAGTGCGGCATCCCGGATCGAGCCGGCCGTGGCCTTGCAGCGGGACTTGTCGCTGGAGGCGGCGGCGTCGCACTGGGTATCGGCCAGCTCGTGCTCGGCGCGGACCACCTTGGCGCGTGCATCGCGCAGGTTGCCGCCGGTGGTGTCGTATTTGGTATAGGCATCGAGTTCGGCGCGCGCCTGGGCCAGCTTGGCCTCGTCTTCGCATACTTCTTCGGCATTGCCGCTCTTGGCGTCGCACTTGTTCTTGGCGCTGCGGTAGTCGGCCGCGGCCTTGTCCATCGCGGCGCGGTGGGCGTCCTTGTCGACGGGGGCGGCACTGGCGGGAACAACGACGACGGCCGACACGGCGGTCGCGATCAAGGTAGCGATGAGGGTTTTCATGGTTGGATTCCCTTGCATGCGGTTGTTAGGATGACATCCATTAAACGCCCCGCTCCCTTCAGCATCTGTGCGACAACGTACCTTGTTCGGACAAACCAGCCAATAGGACATAGCCAAAGAGCACTTGTGCCATTAACGCAAAAACGCCGTTCCTGCCTTCGCAGAAACGACGTTCATATAATCACTTGCCCGTTGCCGCAGTGAGGTGCGGCAGCAGGGTATTCAGCGATTACTTGGCCTTGTTGGCGTCACGCGCGGCGTCGCGGGTGGCCTTGGCCTGGTCTTCGCACTTGTCCTCGGCATCGCCTTTGAGCGCATCGCATTTTTCATCGGCCAGGTCGTACTCGGCATCGATCACCTTGTCGCGTGCCTTGCGCACATTGTTGCCGGTGTTGTCGTGCTTGGTGGTCGCGTCGAGTTCGGCTTTTGCGCGCATCAGCTTGGCCTCGTCTTCGCAGATGTCTTCGGCGTTGCCGCTCATGGCGTCGCACTTGTCCTTGGCAACGCGGTAGTCGGCCTTGGCCTTGTCCATTGCCGTTTTATGGGCGTCCTTGTTGGTCTGGGCAGCAGCGGGAGCGATGCCGATTGCGGCGACGGCAGCGGTGGCGATCAAGGTAGCGATGAACGATTTCATGTTGAGTCCCTCTATTGGTTATTGGTGAGACCATTAAACGCCGACACCGCAGAGCACTCTGTGCGGCACCGAACGCTTATTAAAAAACCAATTAAGCTTATAAGGACGATAGCGCTGAACGTCGATCTACCTCAATCGTCAGTCAGCGCTCAACAAGCCTTCGCGCCACAGCGCGTCGGCAGCCTGGAATGGCGTACGACGGCCGTCGAACTGCTTACCCTTGCCGGCCAGCTTGACCCAGGCGCGCGTGTCGTGGCCGCTGTTCGGCACCGCCACGGTCGCGCGCACGCCGCTCAGCCAGGCGTGCACCCGCGCGTATTCCCCGGGCTGGGTACGCTGGATCCAGGCCAGCGCCACCAGGTCGGCAAAGCCTTCCTCGCGCCGGGTATCGCGCATCGCCTTCGCCGCCGTGAGCAACTCCGGATCGTGCGAGGTTTGCGTGCCCGTCTCGACGAAGCCGGCCGGCAGCAGATGCCATTCGCCCTGGGCGTAGCGCCAGCAGTGGGCCAGTTCGTGCGCGGTCATGGCCTCGATCAGCAGCGCCTGCTCGTTAGCGGGGACATTCTCCAGCACCTTCTCGGCCTCTGGATTGCCGCGCATCGACAGCACCAGCTTGCAGCGTCCATTGGCGAAGCCCATGGCCAGCGGCACCGCGCCGGCCGATGCCTGCGGCTGGACGATGATATCCACCGGCAGGTCGATCGACTTCGAGTAATCCAGCACCGGGGCGGCGGCGCGCAGCCAGCGCGATTCCTGTGCCGTCAGTTGGGCGGCCTGGAGTGGGAGTGCGGCAGATGTTGCGACGCAGAGCGCCGCGAACAGGACGGGCTTGGACATGGTGCTGCTCCGGGATGAACGAAATTCCTACTGGAAATTCTAGCCCCGAATCAAGCACTGCTTTCAGGAAAATATTTCTGTCTGTTCAAAAAAGCAAGGCGCTGTACACGTTAACTATGGATGAGGATCGAACTGTTGAGTTCCCCAGCGGTCCAATCCCTGTCGTCATCCATAGGAGCGGATCGTGAAGGCGCCCCGGTTCAAAAAGCTGCTTGCACAACTGCCGTCGTTGAACCAGCCACAGCGGCTGCAACTACTCGACGCCCTCCACCCTGCAGCCGGGCTCGACCGCGTAATAGCGCTCATTGCCGAGATTCGCGCGCCAGTGCGCCGCTGTCCGGATTGCTCTTGCGAACGGTGCCACCGCCACGGCCAGGCCAATGACCTGCAACGGTTCCGCTGCTGCCAGTGCGGGCGCACCTTCAACGACCTGACAGGCACGCCGCTGGCGCGGCTCAGGCACAAGGACAAGTGGCTTGATTATCTGACGGCTCTACTCGATTCGCGTACGGTGCGCAGCGCCGCCAGGCAGGTCGGCGTCCACCGCAATACGACGTTTCGCTGGCGCCACCGTTTTCTTCACTGGGTCAAGTACGACAGGCCGCGGCAACTGACGGGCATCGTCGAGGCCGACGAGACGTACCTGCTCGAATCGCAAAAAGGTTCGCGCAAACTCGAGCGCAAACCGCGCAAGCGCGGCGGCAAGGCAGCTTTGCGCGGCATCTCGCGCCATCTCGACTGCATCCTGGTGGCGCGCGACCGCAGCGGGCAGACCATCGACGCCGTCACCGGCCGCGGCGCGTTGAAAAAATCCCAATTGGTCCAGCATCTGCTGCCCAAGCTCGATCCCCAGGCGCTGCTGGTCACCGACGCCAACGCCGCCTACCGCGCCTTCGCCCGCGATCACGGTATTGCGCATCAAGCCGTCAATCTCCGGGCGGGCCAGCGGGTGCGCGCAAGCAGCCAGGGCGCCATCCACGTGCAGAACGTGAACGCCTATCACCGGCGTTTCAAGGAGTGGCTGGCGCGCTTTCATGGCGTGGCGTCATGGCGCCTGCCCAATTACCTGGGCTGGCTGTGGGCGCTCGATGGTGGGCGAGTTACTTCTGTAGAGCAATTGCTGCGCATCGCGATCGGATTCATCCATAGGTAACGGTGACATCGCCTATAGAAACGGGCAGGTGCTGGATATGGTTCGCGTCATTTCGTGATGCGGCGATCCACTTCATACTCACGAAATATTGCTTCTTTAGGCTATCGGCTTGCCAAATCCGCATGCAAGCGTGCGGAACGCGGCAGCTCTTTCATCCAACCTGAAGACCGCAATGAAGATCAAACGACAGCAGATCGCCAGCGCCGCCGCGCTGTGCGTCACCCATGCACTGGTTGGTGTGCATGCCCAGAACACCCCGGCCACCCAGCCCCCCATGCTCGCCGCCCCGGCCGAGCCGCAAGCCGTGATCGTGACCGGCACCCGCGCCAGCAACCGCACCCAGTTCGACACCCTGGCCCCGGTCGACGTCTTCAGCCGCGAAGAGATCGCGGCCGTCGAGTCGGACGACCTGAACGACGTGCTGGCCCAGCTCGTGCCTTCGTATGTGGTGCAGCGCCTGCCGATGGCCGATGGCCAGGTCTTCGTGCGGCCCGCGACCTTGCGCGGCTTGTCGCCGGACCAGACGCTGGTGCTGGTCAACGGCAAGCGCTTCCACCGCAGCGCCTTCCTCGGCGCACGCGGCTCGCAGGCGGCCGACATGGCGCAGATCCCGACCAGCGCGATCAAGCGCATCGAAGTGCTGCGCGACGGCGCCTCGGCCCAGTATGGTTCCGATGCGATCGCCGGCGTCATCAACATCATCCTCGACGACACGGCCGGCGGCGAGATGAATGCCCAGCATTCGCAATATGGCGAGAACGACGGCAAGACCAATACCGTGCGCGCCCGCTACGGCTTGGCCTTCGGCGACAGCGGCAAGGTCAACCTGTTCGCCGAAGCGTCCGACGCCGATCCGACCTCGCGCACCCGCCAGCGCCAGGACGCAATCGCCTTCCAGGCCGCCCATCCCGAGCTGCAGGTGCCGAATCCGGTGCAGCGCTGGGGCCAGCCCGAGCTGGAAAGCCAGCGCATCGGCTATAACGCCAGCATTGGCCTGGGTGGCGATACCGAGGCCTATAGCCATGGCCTGTTCGGCCGCAGCGAAGGCGTATCCGACTTCAACTGGCGCAATCCCGATACCAGCGGAAGTGTTTATAACAAGACCGCAGCATTCCCCGGCTGGGACGTGCGCAGCATCTATCCGACCGGCTTCAGCCCGCAATACACGAACGAGCAGGACGACCTGCAGGTGCTGGCCGGCGTGCGCGGCCGCTTTACCGACGCGCTGGGGTGGGATCTCAGCGCGTCGTATGGCCGCAATCGCATCGACTATGGCCTGCACAACTCGATCAACGCTTCGCTCGGCCCGGCCAGCCCGACTTCGTTCGACCTGGGCCGCCTGACCCAGGAAGAAAAGCTGGTCAACGCCAACTTCAACTACGAGTGGAATGTAGCGGCGCTGGCGCGGCCGGTCAATGTCGGCTTTGGCCTCGAGTACCGCAACGAGCGTTATGGCGTGCGGGCGGGCGAGGCGGCCTCGTATGCGGTCGGCCCCGGCGCCGCCTTCGGGCTCGATCCGAGCGCCAACGGCGCGCCGGGCTTCAGTGATCGCCAGGCCGGGCGCTGGGACCAGGACAGCTACGCCGCCTACGTCGATGTCGAAGTGCCGCTCAGCGAGCGGCTGTCGGTCGGCGCGGCAGTGCGCTACGAAGACTTCTCGGAATTCGGCGACAGCGTCAACGGCAAGCTGTCGGCGCGCTACGAAATCACGCCCGACGTCGCCGTGCGCGGCTCGTTCTCGACGGGCTTCCGCGCGCCGACCCCGGGCCAACTGAATACCAGCAGCACCAGCCAGGGCCTCGACACCCGCACCCTGCTGGTGTTCACCAGCGGCCGGCTGTCCACGGGCGATCCGCTCGCCGTGGCGCTCGGCGCCAAGCCGCTCACGCCCGAGGAATCGAACAACCTGTCGCTGGGCCTGACCTGGAAGGGCGCCATGGGCCTGTCGGGATCGGTCGATCTGTACCAGATCAAGCTGCGCGACCGCTTCAGCACCTCGGCCTCGTTCGCGGTCCCGGCCGGGATGCCCAATCCGCTGCGCTACACCTCGGTCAACTATTTCACCAACGACTTCGACACCACCACGCAAGGCATCGACGTCGTGGCCAATCACCTGAGCCGCGTCGCCGACGGACGGCTGAACCTGACCCTGGCCTACAACTACAATACGACCAAGGTGGACGACGGCAGCACCGCCGTGGCGTCCAATCTCACGCAGCGCACGATCTTCGAGGACCGCCTGCCGCGCCAGAAGGCGACCGTCAGCGCGGCCTACGAGCGCGGCGCCTGGAGCGCGCTGGGACGCCTGCGCCACTACGGCGCCTGGACCGACAGCACCGGCAATGCGACCGGCGATATCTTCCAGCGCTTCGGCGCCATGCGCTTCTTTGACGCGGCCCTGAGCTACAAGCTCACGCCGAACCAGACCTTGCGCTTCGGCGTCGACAATGTGTTCGACAAGTATCCCGACGAAGCGGTGTTCCAGGCCAGCCGCGGCCTGATTTACTCGCGCAACGCGCCGTACGATACCGATGGCCGCAACCTGTACGTCGACTATACGGTGAAGTTTTGAGCCGGCCCGACCTGCAACGACGGGCCTGGCTGCGGGCGGGCGCGGTGCTGCCGCTGGCTGCGCCGCTGGCGCCGGCCGGCGCGGCGCCGTCAAGCTTGCCTGACCTGGCCCCGCCGGCGCTGGCGCCAGCCGCGCTGGCGCGCGACAACGCCTATTGGAGCCGCGTGGCCGCACACTACGACGTCACCGACGAGGTGGCGATGCTCGACAACGGCTACTGGGGCTCGATGGCGCGCCCCGTGACCGAGGCCTACCAGCGCCACATCGCCCAGGTCAACCACGGCAACGCCTATTACGGCCGCCTGCGCTTCCCGCCCGAATACGAGGCGGCGCGCGGGGCGGTCGCCCAGGCGCTGGGCGTGGAACGCGATGAGATCGTGCTCACGCGCGGCGCCACCGAGGCGCTGCAGGCGCTGATCGGCGGCTACAACCGGCTGCGGCCGGGCGACACCGTGCTGTGCGCCGACGTCGATTACGACAATATGATCACGACCATGGGCTGGCTCAAGGAGCGGCGCGGCGTCGAGGTGGTGCGGATCGCGGCGCCCGACGCCGCCTCGGCGACGGTCCAGTCGCTGATCGACTGCTATGCGCAGGCGATGGACCGCTATCCGACGCTGAAGATGATGCTGCTTACCCACGTCAACCACCGCAACGGCATGGTCATGCCGGTGGCCGAGATCACGCGCATGGCGCGCGCGCGCGGCATCGGCGTCATCGTCGACACGGCGCACGGCTTCGGCCAGCTCGATATGCGCATTCCCGACCTGGGCTGCGACTACGCCGGCATCAACCTGCACAAGTGGGTCGGGGCGCCGGTGGGCGTGGGGGCGATCTATATCCGGCGCGGCAAGGTGGCCGACATCGATCCGTACATGGGCGAGAAGGACGGCGAGGACATCCGCACCCGGGTGCATACCGGTACCGTCAACTTCGCCGCCTACCTGGCGCTGCCGCTGGCGCTGGAAATCCACGCCCGGATCGGCGTCGTCAACAAGCAGGCGCGTTTGCACCACTTGCGCAACCGCTGGGTAGAGGCGGCGCGCGGGATCGCCGGCATCGAGGTGCTGGCATCGCCCGACGCACGCCTGACCAGCGCCATCGCCTCGTTCCGCCTGCGCGGCCAGACCTCGGTGGCCGCCAATTTCGCGCTGTCGAAACGGCTGCTGCAGGAGCATGGCGTATTTGCCGTCATGCGCGATGGGTTGGCGTCGGGAGCCTGCCTGCGGGTGACGCCGGCGATCTTCACGCCAGAGGCGCAGGTCGATCGGCTGATCGCGGCCCTGCGCACCTGAAACGTCGTATATCGGCATCATGAGCCGGCGTATGCGTCCGGTCATATACTGTTGTGGTCGTTGCAATATATGATCGGACGTATTCTTCCTCGTCGAGGGACGCCATGGCTGACAACTATCCACGCGACCTGGCCGGCTACGGCCGCCATCCGCCGCACCCGCGCTGGCCCGGCGGCGCACGCGTCGCGCTGCAGTTCGTCCTGAACTTTGAGGAGGGCGCCGAGAATTGCGTGCTGCATGGCGACCCGGCGTCCGAAACCTTCCTGTCCGAGATCGTCGGCGCCAGCGCTTTCCCGGCGCGCCACATGAGCATGGAGTCGCTGTACGAGTATGGTTCGCGTGCCGGGCTGTGGCGCTTGCTGCGGCTGTTCGAGCAGCGCCGGCTGCCCCTGACCGTGTTCGGCGTGGCGCAGGCGCTCGAACGCAATCCTGATGCCGTCGCGGCCTTCCGCGAACTGGGACACGAAATCGCCTGCCACGGCCTGCGCTGGATCTCGTACCAGGCCGTCGATGAAGCGACCGAACGCGCCCACATGCAGGAGGCGGTCGAGATCATCCGCGGCATGACCGGCGCCGCGCCGCTGGGCTGGTACACGGGACGCGATTCGCCCAATACGCGCCGGCTGGTGGTCGAGCATGGCGGCTTTGCCTACGATGCCGACCACTATGGCGACGACTTGCCGTTCTGGCAGCCGGTCGGTGGCGTCCCGCACCTGGTGGTGCCGTACGCGCTCGATACCAACGACATGCGCTTCGCCACCGCCCAGGGCTTCAATTCCGGCGCCCAGTTCTTCGATTACCTGAAGGACGCCTTCGACGTGCTCTATGCGGAAGGCGACCCCGGCGGCCTGGACCGGCCCAAGATGCTGTCGGTCGGCCTGCATTGCCGCCTGGCGGGACGGCCTGGACGGACGGCGGCGCTAGCGCGTTTTCTCGATTACGTGTTGCAGCATGACCGTGTCTGGGTGACGCGCCGGATCGATATCGCCAATCACTGGAAAACGGTGCATCCTTACGTGAAGTGAAGCGCGAAAGCGCGCGTCGGTATTATTTGTATTTGGTGATAATCAATATCAGAATGTGATGATATGGGGATGGCTTCCGGGTGGTAGCCTTCCGCCCTTGGCGAACAGTAAAGTTCCACTCCGAGACAGGCATGTCAGAACCGATCCGATTCCTCTTCCGTGGCGAGGTGCGCGAACTGCACGACGCGCCGCCGACGCAAACCATCCTGCAGCATCTGCGGGAGGATGTGCGCTGCACGGGCACCAAGGAAGGCTGCGCCGAAGGCGACTGCGGCGCCTGCACCGTGGTGGTGGGTTCGCTCGAAGGCGGCGAGCTGGCGCTCAAGGCGGTCAACGCCTGCATCCAGTTCACGCCCACGCTCGACGGCAAGGCCCTGTTCACGGTCGAAGACCTGGCCCAGGCCGATGGCGCGCTGCACCCGGTGCAGCAGGCGCTGGTCGAATGCCACGGCTCGCAGTGCGGCTTCTGTACGCCGGGCTTCGCGATGTCGCTGTGGGGCATGTACATCAAGCACGAAGGCGTCGCGCCAAAGCGCTGCGAGATCGACGACGCACTGTCGGGTAACCTGTGCCGCTGCACCGGCTACCGCCCGATCATCGACGCCGCGCGCCGCATGGCCGAGCTGCCGCCGGTCGCCTTCGACAAGACTGCGCTGGCCGGGCGCCTGCGCGGCCTGCAGCGCGGCCAGGCTTTCTGCTACACGGCCCATGGCCAGCGCTTCCACGTGCCGCGCACGCTGGACGAACTGGTGCGCCTGCGCGCAGAACATCCCGCCGCCGTGCTGCTGGCCGGTTCGACCGACGTCGGCCTGTGGGTCACCAAGCAGATGCGCGAGCTGGGCGACGTCATCTACCTGGGCCAGGTCGAGGCGCTCAAGAGCGTGGGCATTGATGCCGCCATGCTGGAAATCGGCGCCGGCGTCTCGCTGGAGGATGCCTATGCGGCGCTGTGCGCACGCTATCCCCTCGAGCTCTCCGAACTGTGGCAGCGCTTCGCATCGCTGCCGATCCGCAACGCCGGCACCCTGGGCGGCAACGTCGCCAACGGCTCGCCGATCGGCGATTCGATGCCGTGGCTGATCGCGCTGGGCAGCCAGGTGGTCTTGCGTGGTCCCGATGGCGTCCGCGTGCTGGCGCTGGAAGATTTCTATCTCGGCTACCAGCAGAAAGACCTGCGTGCGGGCGAGTTCGTCCAGGCCGTGCGCGTGTCGCTGCCAAGCGCCGGCCGGCGTTTCCGCACCTATAAACTGGCCAAGCGCTTCGACCAGGACATCTCGGCGGTATGCGCCGCCTTTGCCGTGACGCTCGATGGCGACACCATCGTCGACGCCCGCATCGCCTTCGGCGGCATGGCCGCCACGCCGAAGCGCGCCGCCGAGGCCGAAGCCGTACTGCGCGGCCAGCCCTGGAGCGAGGACACGCTGCGCGCCGCGATGGAAGCGCTTGCCCGCGACTATGCGCCTTTGAGCGATGCGCGCGCCTCGGGCAGCTACCGCATGCGCGCCGCGCAGAACCTGCTGCGCCGCTTCTGGCTCGAGACGCGCGTGGACAATCCATTGCCGGCCAGCGCGGTCAATGCCTTCGCGCGCGGGTGAGGAGACCAGCATGAACGACGCCGGACTGAAACGCACGGACGCCTGGGCCGAATTGGGCCGCGCCCGCAAGCACGAATCGGCCGAGCTGCACGTGCGCGGCCAGGCCACCTATACCGACGATATCGCCGAACTGGCCGGCACCCTTCACGCGGCACTGGGCTTGTCGGCGCGCGCGCATGCGCGGATCAGGGCGATCGACCTGGAGAAAGTGGCAGCCAGCCGCGGCGTGGTCGCCGTCCTGACGGCGCGCGACATCCCCGGCCTGAACGATTGCGGCCCGATCGTCCACGACGATCCGATCCTGGCCGACGGCCTGGTCCAGTACGTGGGCCAGCCGATCTTCATCGTCGTCGCCGACAGCCACGACCACGCCCGCCGCGCGGCGCGCCTGGCCATCGTCGACTACGACGACCTTCCCGCCATCCTCACGCCGCAAGAGGCGCGCGCCGCCGCATCGTACGTGCTGCCGCCAATGCGCCTGGCGCGCGGCGACGCGGCCCAGGCATTCGCGCGCGCGCCGCACACGGTCAGGGGCGCGCTGTATGTCGGCGGCCAGGAACAGTTCTATCTCGAGGGGCAAATCGCCTATGCGATTCCCGGCGAGGACCGCGGCATGCACGTCCATTGCTCGACCCAGCACCCGAGCGAGATGCAGCACGTGGTCGCGCATGCCCTCGGCCTGCATTCGCACCATGTCACGGTCGAGTGCCGGCGCATGGGCGGGGGCTTTGGCGGCAAGGAGTCGCAGTCGGCGCTGTGGGCCGCGGCGGCCAGCATCGCCGCGGTGCGTACCGGTCGCCCGGTCAAGCTGCGCGCCGACCGCGACGACGATATGCTGGTCACGGGCAAGCGCCACTGCTTCCACTATGACTACGAGGTCGGCTACGACGACGATGGGCGCATCCTGGCGGCGAGGGTCGACATGGTCACGCGCGCCGGCTATTCGGCCGACCTGTCGGGTCCCGTGGCCACGCGCGCCGTCTGCCACTTCGACAACGCCTATTACCTGTCCGACGTCGAGATCCTGGCCGCCTGCGGCAAGACCAATACCCAGTCGAACACCGCTTTTCGCGGCTTTGGCGGGCCGCAGGGCGCGATCGCCATCGAATACGTGATCGACGAGATCGCGCGCAATCTCGGACGCGATGCGCTCGACATCCGGCGCCTGAACTTCTACGGCACACAAGACCGCAACGTCACGCCCTTCGGCCAGCAGATCGTCGACAACGTGATCCACGAACTGGTGGCCGAGCTGGAAACCGACAGCGACTACCGCGCCCGCCGCGCCGCCATCGCCGACTACAACCGCGCCAGCCCGGTCCTGAAGAAGGGCCTGGCGCTCACGCCGCTCAAGTTCGGCATCGCCTTCAACGTCACCCACCTGAACCAGGCCGGCGCGCTGGTGCACGTCTATGTGGACGGCTCGGTGCTGGTCAACCATGGCGGCACCGAGATGGGGCAGGGCATCAACACCAAGGTGATGCAGGTGGTGGCGCACGAGCTGGGGGTGGAACTGGGCCGCGTGCGCGCCACCGCCACCAACACGTCCAAGGTCGCCAACACCTCGGCCACGGCCGCGTCCACCGGCGCCGACCTGAACGGCAAGGCGGCCCAGGATGCGGCGCGCAAGATCCGTGCGCGCCTGGCGGATTTCGCGGCAGCGCACTACGGCGGCCAGGCCAGCGAAGTGCGCTTCGCCGCCGGGACCGTGTTCGTTGCCGGCATGACGCTGCCGTTCGAGGAACTGGTGGCGAAAGCCTACCTGGCGCGGGTGCAGCTGTGGTCCGACGGCTTTTATGCGACCCCGGGCCTGCACTGGGATCCGAAGACGATGACCGGGCGTCCGTTTTCCTACTTCGCCTATGGCGCGGCGGTGTCCGAGGTCGTGGTCGATACGCTTACCGGCGAATGGAAGCTGCTGCGGGTCGACGCGCTGTACGACGCCGGCCGCTCGCTCAACCCGGCGATCGACATCGGCCAGGTCGAAGGCGCCTTCATCCAGGGCATGGGTTGGCTGACGACGGAAGAACTGTGGTGGAACCCGGCCGGCAAGCTCATGACGCATGCGCCGTCGACCTACAAGATTCCCGCCGTCTCCGATTGTCCCGAGGATTTTCGCGTGCGCCTGTTCGACAACGCCAACGTCGAGGACAGCATCCACCGCTCGAAGGCGGTCGGCGAGCCGCCGCTGCTGCTGCCGTTCTCGGTGTTCTTCGCGATCCGCGACGCCATCTCGAGCGTAGGCGATCACAAGATCAATCCGCCGCTGAACGCGCCGGCGACGTCCGAGGAAATCCTGGATGCGATCGCCTTCGTCGAGGCGGCGCGCGCCTCATGAACGACTGGCTCAATGCGCGCGAAGGCGAGGCTGCGATGCTGGTCACCGTCGCCGCCGTGAAAGGCTCGGTGCCGCGCGAACCGGGGGCGAAGATGCTCGTGCGCGCCAGGGATTTCGCCGGCACCATCGGCGGTGGTCACCTCGAGCACCGCGCGCTCGACATCGCGCGTGCGATGCTGCAATTGGGCGAGGCGCGCCGTTTTGAACGCTTTCCGCTTGGCCCGAGCCTGGGCCAGTGCTGCGGCGGCGTGGCCTGGCTCGCCTTTGAACGGGCCGACGGCCAGCAGATGACTACCCTGGCGCAGCGCCGCCACCAGGACAGCTGGCGCCTGGTCGCCCTCGACGGCGCCTGCGAATGGGCGGTGCTCGACGACACCGGCCGCCACCTGGCCGGCGCGGCCCACACGCCGTCCTTCGCGCAAGAGCGGGAAACCCGCGTCGTGGAAGGCGAGGGCGGCCGCCGCTGGCTCATCGACGCCATCCTCGCCCCGCGCGACCACCTGATGCTGTTCGGCGCCGGCCACGTCGGCGCCGCCATCGTGCGCGCGCTGGCGCCGCTGCCTTGCCGCGTGACCTGGGTCGACGAACGCGACGACCTGTTCCCGCTCGATGTCCCCGCCAACGTGACGATCGAAGCCACCGATACCCCGGAGGCGCTGGTCGCGCGCGCCGCTCCCGGCACGAGCTTTCTTGTCATGACCCATAGCCACGCGCTCGACCTGCGCCTGTGCCACGCCATTTTGTCGCGCGCGCGCAGTGCGTCCTGCACGGATTGGTTCGGCCTGATAGGATCGAGTACCAAACGCAGCCAGTTCGAGGCGCGCCTCTGCGAACGCGGCATCGATGCCGCGCGCATGGCTGACATGACCTGCCCGATCGGCCTGCCCGGTATCGACGGCAAGGCCCCGGCCGTGATCGCCGCCTCCGTCGCGGCCCAGCTGCTGGCCGTATGGGAAGCAGCTCACCACCCTGAAGAACAACCGGAATTCACGTAATGTCCACCGCATCCCCCAATCTGCAAGCCTACCGTGCGAGCTTGCTGCACTTTCGCGCCGACCCGGCCTTCGACGACCGGGCCGCGCTGTGGCATGAAGACGGCCTGCTGGTCATTGAAGATGGCAAGGTCAGGGCCGCCGGCGACCATGCCGCACTGGTCTCCACCTTGCCGCCCGGCCTGGAGCCGGTCGACTACCGCGGCAAGGTGATTGCCCCCGGCTTCATCGACACGCACCTGCACTACCCGCAGACCGACATGATCGCCTCGCCGTCCCCCGGCCTGCTGCCATGGCTGGAGACCTATACCTTCCCGAGCGAGCGCCGCTTCGAGGACCCTGAACACGCGCGCGCCACCGCCGAGTTCTTCCTTGACGAGCTGCTGCGCTGCGGCACCACCACCGCCGTGGTGTACTGCACCGTGCATCCGCAATCCGTCGACGCGTTCTTCGAGGCCAGTGAAGCGCGCAACTTGCGCATGGTGGCCGGCAAGGTGCTGATGGACCGTAACTGCCCCGACTTTTTGCGCGATCTCGAGGGCGACCTGGGGCAAAGCGAAGACCTGATCAAGAAATGGCACAAGCGCGGACGATCGCTGTACGCGATCACGCCGCGCTTCGCCCCGACCTCGACCGACGTCCAGCTGCGCCTGACCGGCGAACTGGCCGCGCGCTACCCGGACACCTTCATCCAGACCCACGTGTCCGAGAACAAGGACGAGTGCACATGGGTCAGTAAACTGTTCCCGCAGTCGCGCAGCTATCTCGATGTGTATGAACGTTTTGGCCTGATGCGTCCGCGCGCGCTGTTCGGCCACTGCATCTGGCTCGACGACGAAGACTTCGCGCGGATGGCGGCCACCGGTTCGGCCGCCGCCGTGTGCCCGACCTCGAACCTGTTCCTGGGCAGCGGCCTGTTCGATTTCGAGCGCGCCGACAGCGCGCGTGCGCTGCTGTCGCTGGGCACCGACGTCGGCGCCGGCACCTCGTTCTCGATGCTGCAGACCATGAACGAAGCCTACAAGGTCGCGCGCCTGAAAGGCAGCTACCTGCCGGCGCTGCGCATGTTCTACCTCGCCACCCTGGGCGCGGCGCGCAGCATGCGCCTGGAGGACACGATCGGCAGCTTCCAGCCGGGCCTGGAAGCCGACTTCGTGGTGCTGGATCGCGAAGCGACGCCGCTGCTGGCGCGCAGGACGAGCCATTGCAACTCGCTGGAAGAACTGCTGTTCGCGCTGGCGCTGCTGGGCGACGATCGGACGATCGCCGCGACCTATTCGGGTGGACGAAAGGTGCATCAACGCGCATTGGCCAAATGAGTCTGGCAAGATTGCCAATGGTGAACGAAGCAGTTAGAGTTGCGCGATCATATTCATCCAGAAAGCACACAATGCACACCACATTGACCGGCACGGCGTTGCTGGCGCTGGCCGTGGCCGCGGTCCCGGCCGCCGCCTGGGCCAAAGAGCCCGCCGCCAACGCCAATGAAGCGGCCACCGCCCGCCACTATGCCGGCCTGATCGACGGCAGCCAGCCCAAGCTGTCCGAGCTGACGATGTTCTTTACCCAGATGCCGAAGGGCGGCGACCTGCACCACCATTATTCGGGTTCGGTGTATGCCGAGACCTATACCGAATTCGTCGACAAGCAGGGCTTCTGCATCAACACACAGACTTACCGCATCGAGACCGACAAGGCGGTCGTCGCCGCCGAGCGCGCGAAACCGGCGGCCCAGCGCGTGTGCAAATCGGGCGCCGAGGTGCGGGTCGACGAAGACACCTGGCGCGAAGTCGCCAAGCGCTGGTCGAACAAGGATTTCCATAACCACGTCAACCTGCAGCCGGCGCCCGACCAGCGTTTCTTCCAGAGCTTCGGCTACTTCGGCCCGGTGGCCAACGACAACCTGCGCGAAGGCCTGCAAGAGATCAAACAGCGCGCGATCGCCGAGAACGTCGGCTACATCGAAACCATGTTCCTGCTGTCGCCGTTCGTGGCCAACCCTGACTTCGACAGCCAGGCCTGGACCGGCGCCAGCGACGACAAGGCGCTCGACAAGGTATTGCGCACCAAGCTGGCGGCCCTCGACAAGGACGCCGCCTTCAATAAGTCGATCGATGACTTCGTCAAGCAGATCCACGCTGCATCGGAAGGCATCGATGACGAGCGCTTTACCATGCGCTACCAGAACTACACGCTGCGCCTGCTGAACCCGTCGCAGGTGTTCTCGGCCATGGTGTCGAGCTTCAAGGCCGCCGCCAAGGGCGGACGCATCGTCGGCCTGAACATCGTCGGCCAGGAAAGCACCCACGTCTCGATGCGCGACTACACCCTGCACATGAAGATGTTCCGCTTCCTGAAGTCGGTCTATCCGGATGTGAAGGTGGCGATGCACGCCGGCGAGCTGGCCCTGGGCGACGTGCCGCCCGAAGGCCTGAAGTTCCACATCGACCAGGCGCTGGCGGTAGCGGGCGCCGACCGTATCGGCCATGGCCTGGACCTGGCGCACGAGGCGAATGCCCCTGCCATCATGAAGACCATGCGCGAGAAGGACATCCCGGTCGAGATCAACCTGACCTCGAATGCCTTCATCAATGGCGTGTCGGGCGTGAACCACCCGATCAACCTGTACCGCAAATACGGCGTGCCGTTCGTGATCTCGACCGACGATACCGGCGTAACCCGCCACACGCTGTCGCATGAATACGTACAGTTCGCCAGCCAGTTCAGGCCGAGCTATGCGGAAGTGAAGAAAGCCTCCTATAACGGCATCCGCTACGCCTTCTTGCCCGTGGCGGAAAAGCAACGACTGACTCGCCAGCTCGATCAACGTTACACGGAATTCGAGGCCAAGATCGCGGCGCTGAACGCCGGGGCCGTTCGCGGCAAATAAAGTGTGACATGCACGGCCCGGCGCTCGCCGGGCCTCTACCTTGTCATAATCGGCAGGTGACTTTTTGGTTATAAGTTAATGCAAAATTAACTTATGTCGCCTTCTTGCTACAAAAATCTTCGTTCCCTACCCACTTCCGCTGAATTTTTATCAAAAAAATTCCGCCGGAGAATGCCGCACATATAATCCCGCCTTGTCATATTTGGACTGAGCCAGCTCTGATTATGTCGCGTACTGACAACACTGATGCGGTGATTTATACGCAAAAGCTCTAAATAACCAAGCCAAAACGAATTTGTCGGCTTGTCTAAAGCTCATGCATATTGGCAGGATTCCGCTGTATGACATCACTCCACCGCGTCACGTTGTTGAAACATTGTAACGATACAATCGCAGCCGCTTGTCGGCTGAAAGCGCCGGTTCACCAAGCAAAAAAATTCAAGCTGTACATCGTAGGGGAGGGCGTCCTCGCGGGCGTCCAACAATAAATTGAAGTTCTTTTTGGGGTATTCAATGATCACTCAACAACAGATCCGGCTCACCAAGTTGGCGCTGGCTTTGTCGGTTGCGTTGGCGGCTGCGCCGTCGTTCGCACAGAACACCACTTCCGCCATCGGCGGCCGTGTCTCGAACGCTGCCGGCGCACCAGCCGCCGGCGCGCAAGTGCAGATCCTGCACGTCGAATCGGGTTCTGTCAGCAATGTCGTCACCGACGCCGAAGGTCGCTATACCGCACGCGGCCTGCGCGTGGGTGGTCCCTACACCATTACCATCACCAAGGATGGCATCACCGAGACCCGTAACGACGTCTACGTCGAACTGGCCCAGACCGCGAACGTCGACGCGACCGTCGGCATCCAGACCGTGACCGTGGCCGGCTCTGCCGTCCGTTCGGAAGTCTTCTCGCGCAACACGATGGGCTCGGGTACCTCGATCAGCAACACCGAACTGCAAACCCAGGCATCGATCCAGCGTAACCTGCAGGACTATGCCCGTGCCGACCCGCGCGTGTCGCAGACCGACAAGGACCGCGGCGAACTGTCCGTGGCCGGCCAGAACTCGCGCTACAACTCGATGACCATCGACGGCGTCGCGATCAACGACACCTTCGGCCTGGAAGCGAACGGCAGCCCGACCGCGCGCCAGCCGATCTCGATCGAAGCGATCCAGTCGGTGCAGGTCAACGTCGCCAACTACGATGTCACCCAAAAAGGCTATACCGGCG
>Ga0308157_10002270_pt1 | contig 32454 bp, 23 predicted proteins | sample PhyBR1_FD_201035 | JGI IMG/M metagenome (GOLD analysis project Ga0308157, IMG submission 201035) | Phyllosphere microbial communities from UC Gill Tract Community Farm, Albany, California, United States - DLSLB.R1 | ecosystem: Host-associated > Plants > Phyllosphere > Unclassified | place: USA...
CAAGAAGGAAGCCAGTATTAAAAAACCGTGTAGATGAAGCCATAGAAAAGTCTGTTGTTGAGATAGCCATTGAGAACCCTGCTTTAGGACAGCTTAGAGTAAGTAATGAGCTTAAAAAGAAAGGCTTGCTCGTATCTCCAGGCGGAGTCAGAAGTATCTGGTTAAGACACGATCTACATACATTTAAACTAAGATTAAAAGCCCTGGAAGCCAAATCCGCTCAAGATGGTATAGTCCTTACCGAATCTCAGCTTTCAGCATTAGAGAAGGCTAAGGAGGAGAAAAAAGCTCATGGAGAAATTGAAACTCATCATCCTGGATATTTAGGAGCTCAGGACACTTATTATGTAGGCAATATCAAAGGAGTCGGACATATTTATCAGCAAACTTTTATTGACACATATTCTAAAGTAGTATTTGCAAAGCTGTATGACCGTAAAAATGCCCTTATTGCTGCCGATATGCTTAATGATCAGGTGGTTCCTTTTTGTCACCAATAGAATATATAAATTCAACATTAATCTTATCTGTACCTTCATCATATATTATTCTATTTTTTTCTAGCTCTAGTACTTTATCTAATCCTTTTTTTACAGATGATATTTCTGAATCCAATAATTTTAAATCTTCTTTTTCTACTGTCTTTGTCTTTATTACCTGATCAATATTAGATATTCCCTTTTGGGCTTGTTTCTTATCATCTGTACTTGAAAAATCAATAATTTTGCATATTCTCGATATTTTATAAAATGCCACATATAACAACTCTACCAGACTGCTCTTACCGCTTCCATTTTTACCTACTATAGCTGAAATATTAATCTTCACAAATTTTTCACAATCAAGTAATGGAACAGAGAATTTCAAATCATATAAATCATTTACTTGATTCTTTTTTATATTTATTCTTTCAATTAGATTTTCTGATACAGTATTATTAAGTATTTTATTATTAGAGTCGTAAAAATTATAATTTTGGTCTAATTGATAAATATAGTTGGGTTGTAAATTTTTAAGAAAGTTAGAATTACATTCAGAAAGTGGTCTGATGGCTATTAATTTAAAACTCATTTTTGAAGTATTTTAATATTCCTAATTCGTTTAAGATATCTTTTTTCATTTTACTCAGAGGTCTTCTATCAAACTGTGCATCGTCTATGTGTGTGCCGAAAGCTAATCTGTATATTTCTTTATCGGATATAGAAGTTCCTTTTAAAATATTCTTTCTCAACATTTGTAAATATTTATCAGAGTAAACATCTTTTAACCTGAGTAAATCTGAAATCTCATCTTCGTGAGTTTCGTAAATTTCTTTTAGCTTAAAGAACTTAACTGTTTTTTCTGCTTTTGAATCTTTGGGAGTTCTGACATTAAAACCAAAAGATTTAAGCTTTTTATTATAATAGCTAAATACAATTTGTTTATTTATTTCTTTTCCTAGGTCTATATAAGGATGGAAATGTTCACCTAAACTCAATTCCTTTTTCCCTTTAACCGATGAGTTACATATATTACAACTTGGAATAAGATTATAGAAAGATAGCGCAAGTAAGGGGTGATCATCTTTAGCAAACCAATGGTCAAATGTAGGACGTGTTATTTTTTCTCCTTCTTCATCAAATACTGTTTTAGTATACATTCTGTTACAATAAGTGCAAACAGGAATATCTAAATTTTTCGCTAAATCATAAGCATCATAAAGTGTTTTCTTTTTTTGATCAAACCAACCTTTATATTGAAAAACAGATTTTATATCATCAATAAATTTTTCATTTGCAATAAGATTAATCTCTTTAGAAAATTTTATAATCTCAGATGGCGAACCGTTTATAATTATATCTAAAAAAGGATTAATGAAAAAATCAAATAACTGGACTGATTTCGGATCTGTAATTTTCGAATCTATCCTTTCGTATAACTGATCTATTAAACCTGAATAATGTAGTTGTTCCGCTTTGATTATTCTATCTAAAGATTTATCTATGTACATCATAATCTATCATATTTTTGTTGCAACGATTCTATTTCTTTCGCAATAATCTCTTTTTGAAAAACAACGCTATCTTCTAATTCGGAAATCATTTCTGAAAGTTTAAGTTTTATAATAGGTTCATCAATAATTGAAATTAATTTTTTATGATAAATCAGTTCTTGATCAAACGTTTCTGTCTGTCTATTTTCCAAGATTACATTTACATTAATCCACTCAATTGTATCTTCAATCTTCTCTTTAACAAAATCTCCTATTAAACCGTCCGTAACAAAAAAAGAATCAGCAATCAAATCACTAATGTTGGCTCCAAAAGTTTTGGTTGGACGCTGGATATCATCAAATTCAAGAACTTTTGTAAAACCATTTCTTCTCTTGAGATAGACAACATTGTTATTGGGTATATCTGATAGTGATAGTGGATCGTGAGTAGTAAATATTATTTGAACATTAGGGGTTGAATAACGAGGGTTTGGTAGCCAAGAATTACCTTCAGAAATCATTGGGGTTAATTCTTCAAAAATTATTGGAAGAGTCTTGTTTAAAGTGTCTACAAATTTTCTTTTCCACATAGGATGATAACCTAAATCTGCTTCATCTAATATTACAAGGTAGTTTTCTCTTTTCCTAGTATGATCATTACTTACAGTAAAATTAAATATCGTAGAATATAGATTTAGTAAGCACTTTTCTCCATATGAAAGATTAATATTAGTTTTAACATCCAAAAAATCAGGATTTATACCGGGAATATTACTGAAATAATCAACAACTTTAGAATATAAATCAAAAAATAACTCTGTGCGTTCTACTACATCATTGTTATCAATAAAAAAAACAAGACTTGTTGATTCCTCATCATTTTTAAATTCGTTTATTAATTTATAGAAATCTAATATTTTATGTAAGCCTTCAATATCTCTAAGCATTTTATCTTTAAACATCGATGTACTAATACCATTGATTATAGTATCTTTTTCATATGTTGAAGAAATAATCTTAATCAATTCATTTGAATTCCCAAGATTAATATCGCTTTCATTACTCTCAAAAATTTTATCTTGGCTGATTATGTATTTTTTCAAGAAGTTATCTAGAAACTCTTCAAAATTTGTAGACTCTAATATTTTATTAAAATCAAATCTCCCATTTCTTCCAGTAATAATGAAGGTGTCATTTAAGGTTAAAAAAGATAGAGCTATTATTTCGAAATTTTTTCTAAAGTTTGATGAATCGTGAATAGTATGAGATTTTTCAGTTAAATCACTTGTATATTGAGGTAAATTCCAAATCTGTTGTAAAGCATCAAACAAATTATCATCACCAATTATTGACAGATAGCGCCTTAATAAACTTTCTGGATTTTCAATTTTTTTTTCCTTTAAATCACTTTCGATATGTATTTTAAGTGTTTCTATTTTTTCAGGGTTTCCTATATTAGAATCACTATAAACTTGAGTAAAATCTCTTTTACTTAAATTTTTCATACTGATTTTAAACGAATTATAAATAGGAAAATCTGGAAAAGACTCTTTTATTACCTTACTGATAGGATTGTGTAAAAAAGAAATCTGTTTTAAAATATTCTCAGAATATATACTAGAAAGATTTTTGCTAATATTTCCTGATTCTAGTGGCAATAATGAATAAAAATCTGGAATTGAAGTGTCATAAATGGCAGAATAATATAATGGTATTACAGATTCTGCTTTATAGAAATCATAGTTTTCAACGTTATTTAAAATAATTTCATATTCAGAACCTTCTAATTTCCTGTTATCATCTTCAAAATCTGCCGTTCTATTATGTATAGCAAGTTTTATGTCGTTATTTTCCAAAACTTCTTCGTAAATAAAAATGCTTTTTGTTTTATCCCTGTAAGACTTATTTATAGCTTTCAGGATATTTGTTTTACCTGATCCGTTAGAACCAACAATTGCAGAAATGTTCTGAATATTTTTATTCCAAAATTCAGGAATATAAGATTGATTTTGAGTGACTGTAACATATATTTTTTTCAAATCTTTATTTATTGAAAATGAATAAAAGTTATGTCCACCAAAATTTAAAACTTGAGCGTCCTCAAATAAGAAATGGTCAATAATATATACTGATGATAATATCATTTAATAAATTTAAAAATTATGTTTATAAAAAAATACGGTTTTCCGTATTCCCTAATAAAACAAGCTTAAAACTTTATAAATTTATTAAAATTATGATTTGATTAAAATAATTATTACGAATATTTTAAATTATTTATTATATTTATTTTCCGCCCATTGCAATTTACTATTACGTTTTTTTCTGCTTAGGAATACATCTCAACTCCCCAGCAAAATCCATCATCACCACCTGACTTCCTATAAACGGATTATAAGAAGGTTGATAATCAATATAGCCCGAAGAATGCAGATTCTTCAGGCATTTGTGGTAGGTGGCTTTTGAGTGGATTTTACTGATTCGCATCACTTCATCCCGTGAAATACTGACCGGATTTCGGAAACGGTTGAAATTCCAGAATTGGAATAATGCTAAGTAGAGACTTATGTGTGTTGGATTAAGTGTATTGTCTTGAGCCACCTTTTCATAGAAACCTGTGAGATGTTTTATATAATTCATTTTCGGTTGTCTTGAAACTAATAATTATCCTTTTCCATTTAGCATTTTTTCGATGTCTTTGTAATTGTAGTATAAAGTTCCTCCGACACGAGTATAAGACAGAGTTCCATTGATACGAAGGTTTTGCAATGTTCCGGAAGAGATTTTTAAAAGTTCTTTGACCTCTGATGAACGTAACCATAATTTTTGTTCAGAAACTTTGATATTGAATAAATTCTTAATGTCTTCCAGCAACTCGGTTTTAAATTCCTTAAGGTCTTCTTTTGTGATGAGGTTTACTATCATAGTTATTTCTTTTTTGCTTTTTGAATAAAAATTCTTCTACAAAGTTGGAGAATCAAAACTTTGAAAACAATAGTGTTAATGATAGCTGGGCTAAATAAGACGAATCTGGATGATTCTGGAATCTTGGAAGATTAAAAAAGAATAAATTGGATGAGTTTGGAATCTTAAACCTGATTTCAAGGAAAACAAAAAAACAAGTTCCGCAGTTTTTTCCCCTTTTTGCAAAAAAGGCAAGATAGTCTTTGGATGTAAAACTTGAAAAGTTTGTATATACAAAGACACATCTTGCTGCACTAAGGCTCAGATTTTTCAGAGCTCTGAAATATTCATTTAAAACATTGATTATGAGTGTTTTTTAATATTTTTGCTTTAGAAAGAAAAAGGATGAAAAGAACCAATCTTTAGCCTGCATAAAAAATATGCAGGTTTACGGTTAGGGTGTATAAATTTTATATACGTTTGTGGGCTGACTGTATAAAATTTATACAGGTTTTTAATTTGAGTGTACAAAATTTGTACAGTCTTTTGATTTGAGTGTACAAATTTTGTACACTCAACAGTTGGCGATAATTTGATATAAGATTTGAAAATAGATTTAGTTGAAATCTCAGATTAATAGCATCTCGTTGGTTAATTTTTATTTTTCCATATTAGCTATCTTATCCAATACTTGCTTTTTCCTGTTCTCTAAAGTTCCGCTTACTTCAAGAATTTCATTACTAAAATCTCCAATCCAGTCTTCTAGAATATCATTTACTTCGTGTCTTAGATTGGGCAAATCTGATTCTTGAAAACCTATTAAATCGACTTTTTCTATAGGAACAAAAATCAAGAGGTCAATTTCAGCAATTGCCGTGGTCATTTCTTCGTAGAGAATTGATATATTTTTCCTTTTGCTTATTGCATAAATATATGCCAATAAGTCTAATGGACAACGGTCAAAAATTACATTGTCATCACTATTTTGTAGCTAGTCTACGGAAAAATTGAATTGCTCAATATAATCTTCCAACGTCGGTATTTCTGAAAACAAATATCCTTCTTCCTCAAGTTGTAAGTAAGGCTCAATTATAAATTCATAATCAGGTAAGCTTTCAGCAATATCTTCTGCCAAAGTTGTTTTTCCGACTCTATGTGAACCTGTAAAAGCTATTCGCATAATTAATATTGTAAACCTTTTTAATTCAATGTTTCTCCAAAAGTTATCAGATTGCTATCGGGATCAAGGATAGAAAATTCTTTTTGTCCCCAAACTTTTTCTGTTAAATGTCCATTGGGATGTATTGGAACTTTATTTTCGATGAATATGTTATACAGATTTTCAATGGAGGTTGTACGGATATAAATCTGTCCATAATTTTCGTCTGGAACAAGATTTTTAAATTCAAAAAAGTGCAATTGTAGATTATCTCTTTGCAACATTAAGTAATTATCAAACTCATTTCCGAAAACTGTAAAACCTAGTTTTTTATAGAAATTCAGAGTAAGTTCTTTTTCTCTCATTGGCAATTTTGCAATAATATCAGTAATCATTTTTTTTCTTTCAAATTTCTATATTTAATCTTGAAGGAACACTTGATTGAAATCAAAAAATCACATTAGCTCTTACTCGGCTCAAAGTTTCTTGCCGTATTTTCAAATAAGAAGCAATCATATTCAAAGGAAAAATTTTAATGATTTGAGGTTTGTTTTTAAGAAGGTAATTATATTTTTCAGTCGGATTCAAATTGCTGTCATAAATATGAATTTTAGTAGACAACGAATTGAAAATCTTGTTGAGTTGTAAGAAATTTTGTGAAATCGAAATCAGTTTGTGTAAGTTTTTAGTTTTAATTCTACAACTTCTGATTTAACAAATGACTTTATAATTGTGTTGGAAGGGATTTGATTCGTCAAACTATCAAAATTGAAAACCCAATCATTTTGAATATTCAAATCAATAATTTTTTCTTCATAATCAATCTTTTGAAGTTGAAAAAGAGCTCCTGTTTTAATAAAGAAAATCGATTTTGAAATTTCTCCTTCAGAAAGAAGGACTTCATTTTTCTCAATGGTTTTTGTTTCAGTATTTTGATTAAATAACTGAACTTCAAAATCTGAAAAAACACCTAAGCTTCTTAGCATATTCTATAATTAACGATTTGCTATCAAATTTACATAATAATCGCTTCGCTTCAATTTTCTCATTCAATCTCTTGAATCAGAGAAAATCTATGAAATTGATTAGGGAATGTCTAAAATGTAGATACCATAAAACTTTACGATTTGAGGAGTATTTTAGACATCCATCCAATATAACTTAATTACAATCTGTCATTAGCAGCAAACTTCTCTCTGCACTGATGCTGATACTCTTGCAGCGACATACCATAGATCTCTGAAAACAATTTTAGAAAATTGGAGCGGGAGGCAATTCCACAGAACTTGGCAAGAACGTCCGTTTTCTGATGTGCTGTTATAGGATCTTCTGCGAGAAGTTCGGCGATATACTTTATGCGCAACTCACTTAGGTAACGGTTAAAATGCATTCCTTTCTCTGTGTTAATGTAGGAAGATAGATAATTAGGATTTGTCCCTACTCTTATTGCAATTTTTTTCAAACTCAGGTTCGGTTTCAAAAACTCTTTTTCGTCTTCAAATTTCTGAAGATTCTTCCGAATTCTGTTGCGAGTCTCTGCACTCAATGTCCATTTTGGTGGCAAGACATCCCCTTCTAATTCCTCCATATCAACACCCAGACCCGCTAAGACCACATCGTATGTTTTCTCGGGCTTCTTTTCCAAATAAGCTTTGATAGTCAAGATTAGTAAGAAAATAGAGACTGTCATCAGAGCAGCGAAGATATCCTTGTAACGTTTTGTAATACTCGCATATTCAATATTTATGCGCTCCACCTCAAACTGGGTAAAAAGATGATGTCTGTCTTCTTTGTTTATTTTTTCAATTTCGTGGAAGGTATTAGAAAAAGATAAGGTCTCATCTATATCTGTTTTTTTACGGGCATTCTTTAGTAAAATCTTATAGTTTTCCGTAAGCTCAGGAAAGAAAAAATGGTGTTTCTGATAAATGGAATCTACTTTTCTAAAAAAACTAAAGGATTCTTGTTGCTGTTGTTGAGCCAATTTATTCTTTCCCAGATAAAAGTAGATTACCGATACCCCGGCAAAGTCATTTATCCTGACCAGTTCTGGAAGTGCACGATTGAGATTGGTAATACTTTGTTCGTAATTTCCTTTACGGAATTCAGAAATGCCTTTAGATTTAAATAAATAACTCCATAACTGGGCGAAATGTAAATTTTGGGGGATTTCCCTCTTGCCAATTTCAATTAAGCGGTCGGCGCTATCATCAGCTCCCATTTGCTGGTAGCAATAGATAAGCTGATGTAAACTGTTATAATAGCCTTTGCGCATATTGTACAGGATATCTGGGGAATTATTTTTCAAAATCTCCTGTCTAAAGAAAGCAGAACAGGTCTCAAATTGACTGACCGCCTCATTATAATATCCCAGATAACTTTTCATTACACCCAGATGATATAATATATTATACTTTACGTATGGGCTAGTGCTACGTCTGGCGTAGGATAACGCTTTAATATAATCATCCAATGCAGGTTGGTAATCTTTAAAATTAAAGTAATACACAATTCCCCTTCCAAGATAGGCAGAGGCAATAAGATCGTTATTACAACTATGCTGAGCGGAAGTTATTGCACTGTCTGCATACAGCTTTTTGCGGTATCCTGATGGCTCAAAATTTAGGGCATCTTGATATGCATATGCTAATTCAGAATGATTTTTTTCTTTTTTCGCGAGGGCAATTAAAAGGTCAACGTAAGAAAGTGCTGTAGTATCATTAACCTTCTGGTGATCATACTTTTTTCTGATCTGATGATAGGCCACATTGTCTGTGCTCTGCGCAACCCATAATTCCGCAGTGCAAACCAAAAGCAATATAAACAACCCGAACATCTGCACGTTATCTTCATTTTATTATAACCTTTTATAAAAATACGTTATTTTTTATGGAATATCCAACTGTTTTGTAAACTACATAACACAAATGTCAACTATCATCGTTCTTATTTACACAAAATAACATTTGATGTGATGAATAAGCATCATTTGTCTTTTTGAGCACAATACCTAATTCTAACTTATAATCACTTTTATAACAAAAACTACAACATATACCTATGCCGCTCTGAGATTTTGATACAGAGGATCAGTTTATAAACTGGCATCAGACATAGGAAACAGGCATCGTAAATCATTTTTTTTGTTGAATTTCTGTTTTACATTTGATCAGTAATTGTTTGAAAAATAGACATATACTTTACACAGAATACTGTCAACAAAAAAAACTAATATCATGAAATATTTAAAAAAAATAATACCATTTGTGGTAAGCATTTACTTTGTTATTCTCTTCTGCTATGCAGCTATCAGTAAGATATTGGATTTCGAAAAGTTCCAGGATCAAATTTCAGCATCACCATTGTTGAATGGATTTTCGCAATTCCTGCCTTACACGATAATCATTGTCGAAGTTATTATAGCAGTATTGTTATGCTACCGGAAAACCAGAACAATTGGACTGATAGGAAGCCTTTTTTTGATGCTCATATTCACGGTATATATCATTTTAATGCTAAGGACAAGTAAAAATCTCCCTTGCTCCTGTGGCGGAATATTGGAGAAAATGAGTTGGAACCAGCATCTGTATTTCAATATTGGCTGTGTCGTCCTTACTATTATTGCTTTAGGTTTAAATCTAAAATACAGCAGGCCTGCTAAATAAGTATGTTACCGTAATTATTTACGGATCATCGATCGTGACTGAATTTGTAATTAATGTTCAACCTTAAAATTAGACAGCCGAAAGCTGTTTAACAATCCGAAATTCTAAAATGATTTTATTAACAACAATTTGTTTGAGAATATGTAGAATAGGATATTTTGGTACGACAAGATTCGCTAATCTATGGGTATAAATTAAATGACTTAACCTACTCAATTGTACTTCTCACGCAAGTTTAAAGTTTTTATGGTAATCTTTTTTGATGTATAAAAAGACCGGAATTATGAAACTTAATCAAATTTTGAAAGCCAATGCGGTAGCCATTGCTGCCGTGATATTCTCAGGGGCGGTGATGTCCTTCAAAGTGATGGAGAAAAAGTCTGCTGACAAACAGTACTTTTACAACAGCAGTGATGTATCAGAAGGTGCATTCGCTGAAGTCGCCAACTGGCAGGAAGGAACAAGCCCATCCTGTATTACTTCTGGAAACAGACCTTGTTCGATGACCGTTCCGGAAGGAAGCAGCCTGAGTGATGTGATCGATGGGCTAACTAATGCCCAGGTTCTCGCGATTCATCCAAGTGAAAGAAGACCTTAACTGATCAATCCTTAACTAAGCAGGGCTGGAAAATTTCAGCCCTGTTTTGTTTATCTCGGATTCTGCGGCATTCCGCTCAGCGTTATGATATCTTCCGGAATGGCAATCGCATAGCGTAGGTCATTAGGAGGTAAACTATAAGTTTGCCCTTTAACCGTTCTTGTCAGCGTAATATTAGCCCCATCACGGTTATACCGTTTGAGGTCTGGCCACCGAAGTCCACGAATCAAAAGTTCTTTTCGCCTTTCCTTCAGAACAATATCCAAAGCTTCTGCCTGTGAACCGGCTTTTATCGGAACAAAGGTTCCCATTTTCCAGCGTTTAATGAGAAGATTGTTAAGGTCATTCATTCCTTCTTGAACCCGGTCTAACCTAATCTTGCATTCAGCCGCCATCAGATACAACTCATCAGTGGCAACACTTACGAGCGGACCGTTGGCATTATTGTAATACGCTTTGAACAATACTTCATTCGCCGCATTCTTCCCGAAGAATACGGTTTTCCGCAGGTCATTATTATCGTACATCTGGTAAATGAAGGCAGGGATTTTGGCCGGAATCAGATGGTATTCGTATTTCATCGCTGCCCAGAGCAGGACCTCTTTGTTCATTTCGGCAACAGGATAATCCGCATTAGGATTCAGGGAATTAAAATCCATCAGTTCGCTATTGATGCTTAGTGCCGCTTCCGTATTGCTGAGCGCCTTCTCATAGTCACCCATAAACAGATAAGTTCGGGCTAAAAGGCCATAAGCCGCTGCTCTTGAGATCCGCATTCCGGAAATCTGCTTTGGCAATAGTAATGGAATGGCAGTCTGAAGGTCACTGATGATCTGCTCGTAGGTCTGCTTAACCGTTGAACGTACTGAAGGAATATTCATATCCGGATCCAGCCTTAGTGGAAGACCTAGATCTGTTGTCGCTGTTGCCGGATTGTAGGCTGGACACCAAATCTGCGCAGCATCCAGGTAGCGGAAGGCACGCAAAGCCAATGCCTGTCCTCTGATATTATCAGCCTGCTCGCCGGTATAATTTTTATCTTTCATATTGAAAAGTACAGCATTACAGACATAGATGCTTCGATAACACGCTGACCAGTCATTTCCTGAAGAAACAGGAGTAGCCAAATTATCCGGCATCCAGGTATAAAGGCGTTTGGAGGCCTCAAAGCTTAATGCGTTATAATCCGCATCCGTCAGGTAATAGTCATCCGAGCTTGTTTCACCGCTGGAGGCAAAATCCACATTAAGAAAACCATAATTGTTGAGCAGCATCTGATTATCTTCAAGTTTATCGGGTGTGGCCAGCTTCAGGTCTGACTTTTCATCCAAAAAATCACTGCAACTCAAAACGGATAGTATTACCGGTATTAGCATTAATGATTTAAAGAGTGTTTTTATAATGTTGATTGTCTTGATCTTTTTCATATATCTGATTTTTTTTCATTCAATAATTTTAAAATTTAGCTTTCAATCCTAAAGTGTACATCACAGGCGGCTTTACCACATAGCTGCCCAGATTAAAATCAGGATCGATCCCGCTTTTGCTTTCCTGCCAGAGGATTCCCAAGTTGCTTATATTGGCATAGAGTTGTAAGGCTTTAAGCGGCATCTGCTGCCACTGCTTTTTGCCGATCTCGTATCCCAGATTGATGTATTGCAGACGGATATGATCACCCTTTTCGATAAGAGCCGCCGAACCTGCATAGAAGGCATCCCGGTTAGAGTTGGTCTGATACTGGTTGGACGGCACATCGGTAAACGCCTCATCTCCGGGCTTCTGCCATCGTAAGGCATAATCACTATGGCCGATCCAATCTTTAAAAAGGCTGGTATAATTGATGGAAGGCCTTCTGAAATAATATCCCAGCTTGTAGATGATCCCTATATCCAAAGTGAATTGCTTATAAGAAAAGGTATTGGTAAATGAACCATACACCGTAGGAATGGCAGAACCAAAGTATTGCAGATCTTTTACATCAGCGCCCATCATCTTGGCGTAATCCTTACTGACCTCGCCATTCAGATATCCTCGGGGGTCACCATTCTGAGGATCAAGCCCTGCCCACTGGTAAGCGAATATGGAATAGACAGGCAAGCCTTCAATCCCTGAAATGGGAACGCTTGACAGCACAAAGTTCCTGGCAATAGTGCTGTTTGGATAGTATTTCGTCACCTTGTCCTTGTACGTGCTGAAATTAGCCGTGGTCTGCCAACGGAATGCTTTATTGATGTTGATGGTCCTTAATTCCACATCAATACCGTTCCCTTCAATACCTGCAACATTCCATACCAGGCTGGTTAATCCTATGGTATAATCCAGCGGAACCTGTCCGAATAGATTTTCTCCTTTTTTACGGAAATATTCTACAGAGCCGGAGATCCTATTGTTGCGGGTCGCAAAATCCAGTCCTGCATTGATCATCCTTACCGTTTCCCATCGAAGCTGTGGATTGTAATAGTTGTCAAATCTAGCCATCTGCTCCTGGGTGTAGGTAGAGACACCAAGTATCGCCATTGTCGTCACGGCGACCATTGCAGGGTTAATATTACCATTATAACCATAAGAACCTCTTAGCTTGAGTTCAGGGAGCCAGCTGAAAGGATAGAACTTTTCGTTAGAGACATTCCAGGACAGTCCTGCCGACCAGAACGGATTCCACTGATCATTAGTCTTCAGCCCGAAAAGGTTGCTGGCATCTCTTCTGGCACTTCCGGAAATGGTATAGCGGTTGTCGAAGGTATAAGCTGCATTGGCATATACGGAGACGAATCGGTTATTGGTCTCCCGCAGGGCATTTAGGTTATCAATGAAGGAAGTACCGCCAGTGATCAGCGGGTATTTATTCTTAAAGTCCACCGTACCGAATGAAAGGTTGTTCGAATCATAGCCGTAGTATCTGGTATTCGTCGATTGGGAATTGGCATCCCGGACCTCTCCGCCGGCAATGGCTGAGACCTGATGTTTTCCAAATCCTCTGTTGAAATTTAGCTGACCACGGAAATTGTTGATGAGCAGCTGTGAAGTCGTTTTATCCAGTATGCTGCCTTTCGGAACGTTATAGGTAAGGCTTCCGTTGGAATTGATGACCGTGAACCGGTTGACATAATCCCTTAAGTAGTAGCTTTGTTCATCATACAGGCTGTTGGATAACCCTGTAGTTCTCTGGTACTGGTATTTCAGATCAGCATCCAGTCCCTTCAGGATCTTATAGTTCAGTCCTGCATTGACGATGATCTCCGAGCTTCGGCCTGTTCCTGAGAAATGCTGCCAGTCGGTCAGCGGATAATAATTCCAGTCCAGTAATTTTCCATTGCCCAATCCTGATTTATAGCCCTGTTCAAAAGATTTTGAGACAATAAGTGCATTACCGTTCGCATCGGCTATTTCCATATAAGGAACCGCATTGGTTTTCATAATGATGCTTCCGTAGGCAGTTCTTCCGTTCCTGGTCGCTGAATGAGTAAAGAAGACCCCGGTGTTCAGGGTCAGGTTCTTCAGGGGTTGCCAGGTGTTCTGGAAACGCAAGTTCATCCGCTGGTAATTCTCACCCAGGTTTCCGGTATTGTCATCGTAGCCGAGTGAAGAAGTCCACGAAAACTGCGGTGCGCCTCCCGACATACTCAGTGAATACTGCCTGTTTTCCAATGGCTGATACATATACCTTTTGAATTGGTCTCGTGAATCAATACCTTTTAGTCGTTCAATTTCCTTCTGAACGGTTTCGTGAGAAAGGAGGCCTTTTTTTTCCTTGTTGAGAAGATCGACAACCGGAGAAAGGACGGGATGGCTCGACGAGTTGATATCGGTGTTATAAAAGTTCTTTTTAAAAAGCTCTTGCTCCACATCGATAAAATCTGCGCTGGAAATGACTTTGAGGTAATTCAGATCCGGTTTGGGGCTTGTTGTGAGAAAGGTATTAAAATCCACCGTGATCGGCTGATTATATTTTGCTCCCTTAGTGGTAATGACAATGACCCCGTTGGCAGCTCGTGCTCCCCAGATGCTCGCAGCTGCCGCATCTTTGAGAATGGTGATGTTCTCAACAATATTGGGGTTGATATTGCTGATGTCGCCTTCGTATGGAAAATTGTCCACAACGATCAGCGGGGCTTTCGGTCCCTGAATCGTGCTGAGTCCTCTGACCATAATCTGCGGCGTTCCCTGGGAAGTCCCCCGGCTGATCACAATGCCATTCGCAGTGCCAGCCAGGCGGTCAAGGATATTGGTGGAGACCTGTGTGTTCAGGGCGGTCTTACCTACGGCGGAGAACGAACCTGTGGACCGCTCTTTCGGTATTTTCTGATATCCCGTTGTCAGTACCACTTCATCGATCTGTGCCACTTTCTCTGATAGGTAAATCCTCAAAGGTTCTGGAAGTGGCAGTTCCAAAGGAAGTACCTTTTCTTCATAACCTTTACCGAGAATAACCAGGCTGATTCTTTTTCCGTCTGTACTGAGGCTGAATTTTCCGTTTTGGTCTGTTGTGGTGGCGGTTTTGGTATTCTGTATGGCTACCGTTATGCCTTTCACCGGCAATCGGGTGGTTTCATCCAAAACGCTTCCCGTAATTATCTGCTGCGCCATTATGGGAAAAGCAAAACAGGTGGCGGGAAGCATTAATAATTTCTTCATAGTTTGATATAGTTTTGAGTTGTTGATAATTCAATGAAATATTTAAATGTTAACCTTAGAATCAAGTAGATCAATGATCCAATTTGTTTGACGATGGATAGATGACAGATAATTTTCATTATTGAATATCTTTAATGACCATCATCAATAGATTACGTTCTGCTAGGATCAGGTCAAGGTCATATTTCTGAAGTTCTTTCCTGAGTGTCGGGATATCCTTGATGCCAGAGACTTCCAGATCTACATTTCCTGTATAGCCGGTCTCATCGACAAAGATTTCTTTAATGGGAATTTCGCCGTTCAGCATATTGATCATATTTCTGAGCGGTGCGTTTCTGAGGATGGATGGTGTCCGTGGAAAGGTGGAGCGTTTGTCCCCGCCTTTGCTCGCCAGCTTATCTTTCTGACTTGTTCTTATTAATATCAGGCATTGTACAGGTCTCTTTTCCAGTGTTACGGTGTAGCCGGAATAGCGGTTGATATCTTCCAGCATATATTGATAAAGCGCATCAGCCATACTTTCGGGAATGATGAATTCGTAGTTATAAAGATTAGAGGTATCATTGGAACCGTCTGCTTTTTGTTGAAGCACAAGTTTTTGGGGTTCTTTAACTTCAATGAGCATTCTTTTACCTGTAAAGGATTCTTGAGATTGCTGTCTGAACAATTCAAAACCGATGGCATAATACATATCCCAAAGAGGAAGGTTGGTAAATTGTCTGCCATTGATAGCTCCGGATGCTGTGGTCCGGAATGTTCCGCCTGAGCCTATGTCGGGAATGGGGCCTTTGGCAAAGAATGAATAATTGAGGAGCTGGATATTTTTCTGACGGTCATAATCCTCGGAAAGCATCAAGGGACGTTTTCTGTCCATTTGAATAATGGTCTGCAATGAAGATTGCTTTCCATCCAGGATCTCATTAATGGTCTCTTCGGTAAGCTGCGTTGCATCGGTTGTACTCAGTAGTTTTCCATCCTTGATCCAGATGATAAACGGTACACCGGCGTGCGGAAAAAGCTGATGAAAGTAGGAATCGTTATAAACGGAAGTCAGAGTGTTATACTTCTTTCCATTTTGAGACACAAAGAATTTTTCCAGTGCCGGCTTGTCCTGATTGCTTACCGGAAGTATCCTGATTCTGTCCCCGAACTTCTGTTGCAATGTAGTTATCTTAGGAATATTCATCAGGCAGGCACTGCACCAGGTGTTCCAGAAGTCTATTAGAATTAATTTGCTTTTATCTTCTGAAAGATTTAATGTTTTCTGTGAGTGGTTGACTACAGGAAGAGAGGTTGTCCAAAAACTTTCGGGAAGATGTTCTCCGACTTTAACAGACTTGTTCTGTGCAAAGGATGTGGTAGCCGCCACAAGGGTAAAAAGAAGGGACAGGATTCCCCTGCAAAAGATATTTTTCATACTTTTGAATAGGTTTTTAATAATTATTAATCACTCATTATGCTCTTTCCGTTTGGTCGCCAAACTCTTGCGGAAAGGGCTTTCTTATTTTTAATAGGGGGTAATTCTAGGTACTGTTTTCCATTCTCTGATTTTTAACGGTTATTGACTCTTTGGGATTCTTCTTTCAAGGATAAGGTGTGCAGCATCCAGCATTTTGGTCAGATGGATGTAAGTACTGATAAGGCTGCTCTGTTCAGCATTTTTAAATACACCCATTGAGAAATAGACTACGATAGCTATATAGTAATCAAAGTCCTTAATGCTGTATTCGGCAAAAGCCTTTTCCATTACGAGAGTTGGATTTAAATATTCCTCATCCGAAAGAGAAGCCTTCATCAATGGCGAATGATTCTCGGAATTAGTATTCGTTTCCCAGGTCCTTTCTTTTAGCCTGACTGCATAGCACGCCCGTACAAAAGACCGCAAGGCCTGATGAAAATGGAAAATCGCCGAAGATTCTTCATTGATTATCGTTTTCTTTTTCCCGGCATAGATCATAATTTGTTAAGCATCGCTTTGGAAGTAACCAAATCTTTAAAATGGAAGAATGATTCAATAAGCTTTATCCCGGAATGTTTCCTGCTGCCGGACCAAAATCGGGCTTCAAAGTCTATCCTTTTACTTTTCAATCGTTTTTGTTTGGTTTAGTGACCGCATAGTAGGAAGCTTTGAAACTCTTTTATACAAAGCTCCCTGCCTTTACAAGCCAAAAAATTAATATTAATGAAAGTTGTGTCACGAGAAAGCTGTAAAGCCGCAATGGTTGCGCTGCCATTGTATCTGTTCTAATCTGATACTGTATTTTGTAAAAGCAGCTTAGAGAATTGTAGAAATAGCGGACTGCATAGGAAAATAAAACGGCGTGGAACTCTACAATATCTAACTTGAGGCACTGGTATACCTTGGAACAGATAAGAGAGCCCACGCCTAGGTCGTGAGCTTTCTGCTTATCGTCTCGTCCCTTTTAAAGTACCAGTTTTCAAGTTGAGATTCTAAGCAATAGCTTCTAATATTTCGTTGAAGTATCGCAAAGTTACGTTTCAGTAACTTATTTTACAAATATAATAAAAAATCGAATACAATAACATATATGTGTTGATGAAAAACTTTTTAAAACACAAAATTTACTAAATGTATATATGGGATATAGAAGAACTAAAATTTCAAATTGGAAAACTATTCCAATTTAATAGGCTGAAAAATAAACTTTCACAGCTACAAGTAAGCAATGAACTTAATTTATCAAGCAATCACGTGGGTAGAATTGAAAGAGCAGAAACAAATCCAACGTTAGAAATTGTGGTTAAATTCTGTAATTTTTTTGAGATTGATATCTTACTTCTATTTACTAAACTCAATGAAAAAGAATTAAATGACTTGAATATGGAAATTGAACGTCTCCAAAAAGAATTTAAAAATCATAATATAAGAAAATCCTGACGATAGTTGGGTTTTTTTATGGAAGAAATTGAACTTGTAAATCACCATAAAATCAGTGAAAATACTGAATGAGTAATTTGTGATAGTTTTTATTTTTGTTTTTTACGGAAAACCGTAATTGTAATATAGAAACAACTTGTATTTTGCTGTTGGAAAACGTATAAGCTAATTAAGTCTAATGAAAATAATTTAATGTTTGTTTTATGCTTTTTCAATTTGTTACAATAATAAAAAACTATCGACATGATAAAAAAGATTAAAGTAACCAATATAAAAGGTATTGGCGAAAATACAGAGAATTCTGAAATAAAATTTGATTTGTTTCCTAACAAACCTATAATTTTTGTAGCTCCAAATGGCTATGGTAAAAGTTCATTAACAATTGCATTTAAATCTCTCAATCCCACAAAAATTATTTTAGATGAAGAACACTGTTTTAAAGCGAATAAAGATAACTTACCTAAAATTGAAATTACATATTTAAATGATAATAATGATGAAACAATATTAACAGCAACAAATTCTTCTAATGATATAAGCAACTTATTTGATTGCTTTGTTATTAATAATCAAATTTTCGCCAAAGCAAAAAAGAATAGAATTGGAGCAACAGTAATAGCCTCGGCATCATTGGAGACTCCTCCAATTGTATTGGTTAATAAAATTCCAGAAAAGGAAAAAGTAAATTATTCGATTACGATGCAGAAGAGTGTTTTTGGTCGCAATGGTAAAATCTTAAGTAATATTGGTTTTATCTATAATAATTATGCATTCGTTCGCAAAATTGAATCAATATTTTCAACACTTGATAAGATTCATCAAGTTAGAATTACTAAAAGAATAGAAGACTTTAAAATGGCAGTTAATTGCCTATCTGGGACTCCTGAAAATATTAAAAATTCTATTAGCACTGAACAATTAACAGCAATTCAGCAAATTCAACCTATTGAAGAGATTGTAAATATTCTCAGATCATTAGATATTAACTATACATCAGATGCGGATTACTATTTAGCAGCAATACAGATATTATATGACTACAAGTCAAATTCTGTTATTTTTAAAAAGAGTGTACTCTGCAAAATTTATGAATTTGAAAAAAGGCACTACGAAGATTTATTTAAAAATTTTAATAGTAGTTGGAAAGGATTTAAACCCATAGAGAAGGATCAAAAGTTAATTATTGAGGTTCCAAAAGCAACATATATTTCAAATGGACAGCGTGATATTATGTGCTTTATAGCATTGTTGAAAAAAGCTGAAATGAAACTAAATAAGTATAATAATATACTGATAATTGATGAAGTTTTTGATTATTTAGATGACGGGAATTTAATCGCTGTTCAGTTTTACGTTTCTCAATTAATAGAAAAATTTAAAAAAGAAGGAAAAAAAATATATCCTATAATTTTAACACATCTAAATCCATACTATTTCAAAAATTTTGTTTTTACAAACCAAAAAATTTACTTTTTAACAAAAGGCAAAGCAAATGTAACGCTAGCACTAAAAAATCTTCTGATGAAAAGGGAAGAGGAATCCATCAGAGATAATGTTGCAAGATTCTTCTTACATTATAATCCTAATGACGTAAATATCAGACAGGACTTTGAAGCATTAGGCCTTAAGCCAACTTGGGGAAGCTCATTAGTTTTTAATCAATTTATAGAAGAGGAATATGAAAAATATATAAATAACGAAAGTGTCGAATTTGATCCTTTTGCGGTTTGCTGTGCAGTGAGAAAGAAAATTGAAAAGAAAATTTATGATCAACTTAATGAAGGTTCGAAAATTGAATTTATTGAGAAACACAAAACACCTAGTAAATTAAAATTTGCAGAAGATAAGGGGGTCATTATACCTGAAAAATATTATTTACTCGGCATAATTTATAATGATGGTTTGCATTGGAAAGATATAAACGAATTTTCACTTGGAAATAAGCTGCAAAATCTAGTTATAAAACAGATGATAAAAGAATTATAAATTACTTTCACTACCATCTAAATATAGTATTAATCTATATTTTGACCCAGTATGTTTAAATGTAATCCTTGAACCAAGAAATGATTTCAGATAGAGTATTTAAGTCACTAAAACATAAATATAAAGACTACGAAGTTTTTACGAAAGGGGAAGAATTAGAAAAGGGATACAAGCCTGATTTTGTTCTTTCCAAAACGAATAATTATGTTATTTTAGAATCTGAAAATTCCAGTAGTAGAAAAACTTTTGTAGGAGGCTTAATGAAAGCAAGTCACTTTCTAAGATTTGAGAAAACCGGGATTCTGATTTTTGTAATTGTACCTAAAAAAAATACTCGAGCACAATCGATAGCTAGACATTTATTGAATTATTTTACTTTCATTAAACCTTTGACTAATCTTAATAAAGTTTACGTTATTGAAGCTGAAAAATATTATTATCACAATGAAGTCCTTGAGATTCTTGAAAAAGATTTCATAAATTGTTGTTTTGAAGTAAAATAATCTTCTGTGTTAGAAATTTATGTATACAATTACCCATTTTTAAACAATTGAAAAACTGATAATTTTGAAATGAATAATACAATTCTAAATAGAAAAGCATACAAATATGCTTTGAAATTACAAATGAGGAAACAATATCCTGCAACAATAATTGGTGCTGGAAAATCATATTTTAAAAAAATTGAACGATCTCAGCCAATTTCTCCTTTAATATTGACAAGTAAACTTAGAGAAAAATTAATTAGTATTGGAGATTTGTTTAGTAAGCAAAATGGTAACTTTATTGGATGTTGCTCGGAAGTAAATGCTGCAAATTATGTGCTTTTAAAACTTCCTTATTTAAATTTAAACGAAATAATTTTCTCTCCTGCTATTAGACCTAGGACAATGCAAAAAATTCCAACTTGTAAAAATTGTCAAATAACATTCTCTTAATATGGCATATTCTGTAATTGAACAAAGAACCTTAGACTTAAATATATTCTTTAAAGACGATAAAAAAATTATTCACTTAGCGTCAGCTGGAGGAGATTTACCAATAAATCTTCTCAATAGTGATGAATATAATGAGACATTTTTTGAGGAATTAATCCAGTTAGAGCCAATATTTGAAATACAAATAAATCCTAACTTGATAGAAATTTTAGGTAATGATGAAAATCAAATTAATATAGAACAATATATATATGACTTTGCAGAAATTGCAAAAAGAGGAATTTTTAGTTATGACAAAACTTTTTTATCAAATCCTGAGAGCAAAAAATATCATTTGGTAGCAATGCCCTTAAATCCTGACAAGTTAAACATTAATTCTGAAAAATTGATTAAAATAAATCAGATAGTTTCAACAAGCTTTGAGATACAAAATTTTGAATTCATAAAGTAAAATATTACAACTTTGAATATCTTAAGCGTGTCAATCATTCCATCCTGCTCAAAGGTAAACAAAAGCATTTATCTCCTGTATTTCAATTTTATCATCCACTGCAAATCGATTTTATAAACAAAAATATTTTATCTATGTTTCATATTACCCATATCCAGCTATTTGACTTTTAATGATAAGATATTTATTACAGTTTTTATTTTTTGATTTATCGAAATCCTAAATAATAGATAAATACTATTTATTTTTAGTTGACTTTAAGTCGATTAAAAAAATCATGTAATCGGTTCAAAAATACACTAAAGATACTTAATGAGATATTAAACAGATAAGTATTTTTTGAATATATGCTAATGTTTTAAAAAGTTTATATTAGTTAGATATAATTCTTAAAAATAACTATATCAAAATTTCAGCAAATAAAGAAAGTACTTCTATATATTTAACACAATTACTATATTTACTAAAAACTATTACGAATGGACGCCTTTAAAACTCATGAGAAAGTAATATCTGATTATAAGTCATATCTACAATCTTTTATAAATATTAAAGATCAAAGAATTTCAGATTTTGTCAATAATTCTACTTTAGTTGAAAATATTCTCCCTGAACCGCTTATACAATTTAATCCCTCTTTTGAAAGAGGTCAGTCTTTCGATGAGTTAATTCAGGAAAATACAATACATCCAAATTTGTCAAAAGCGCTGGGTTCATATAGGCTATACAGGCATCAGTCCGAAGCAATCCAAATAGGTGTTCAAGACCAAGGGTTCGTAGTAACTTCCGGTACAGGTTCAGGTAAATCTTTAACATTCCTGGCTACTATTTTCAATGATTTTTTTAAAAGGGGTAACGGAAAGGAAAAAGGTGTAAAAGCTATATTGGTGTATCCAATGAATGCTCTAATAAATTCGCAAGAAGAGGAAATCAAAAAATATAAGATCAATTATTTAGAAAAATATGTAAGCCTTTCGGATATTGACAGATCTAATAAAACCCTGGACGAAATTATTGATCATTTGGAAGGGCTTACCACCGAAAGGTTTCCCATAACATTTGCAAAATATACGGGACAGGAATCGAGTGTTGATAGACATCGGGTAAAAAATGATGAACCCGATATTCTTTTGACCAATTATATGATGTTGGAATTAATAATGACCAGGCAGTCTGAAAACTGGTTAAGAGATTCAATGATTAAACATCTTAAATATCTAGTTTATGATGAGCTTCATACATATAGAGGCAGACAAGGTGCTGATGTTAGCTTTCTGAATAGGAGAATTCAGGCTCTTGTAATGAATAATTTAATTTTTATTGGTACGTCAGCCACAATGGCTTCTCACGGGTCTCCTGAAGAAAAAAAGAAAAAAGTGGCAGAAGTTGCCACACAAATATTTGGTAAAGAAATTTCATATGAATACGTCATTAATGAGTATCTTGAGCCATGTACACTTGCTAAACAAGTAAATCCTTCTCAACTAGCCGATGCAGTGAGAAAAGGAATCAGTATAGAAGATTCAGAGGAAGAATTCATTAATAATGATTTAGCTAATTGGTTGGAAATGAATGTTGCGCTTCGGTACAACCAAGATATAATAGAAAGAGGAAAGCCACTGCGTATAGATCAAGTCACTAATCAAATTGCTGAAACAGTTACTTCGTTGTCACGAAATAAGATTCGAAACACAGTTATTGACCTATTAAAATGGGCAGAGCGGATCAATGAAGATAATAGACAAAAGGGAACTCGCAAATCATTTCTTCCTTTCCGTTTTCATCAATTTATTTCTCAGACCGGATCTATATCGGTAACGCTAGAACCGAGAAATACACGCTATATAACTTCATCAGATGAGCCGTTCGTTAAGATTGAAAATAAAGAGAGAAAACTATATCCATTATTATTTTCCAGATATTCCGGTTACGAGTTTTTAACTGTTGAGTTAGACATTGATAATGCAGAAATTTTACCCATCACTTCTATTAAAGACTTTAAAAATAAAAAGAAAGACGATGTTAATCAAAAGAGTCCGGATATAAGAGATTTCAGATATGGGTACATTGTATTGGATGAAGGTGAAGAATTTTGGAAAGAAGATTTCAAAGATTTAGTTCCTCGTGAATGGTGGAATAAGGCAGAAACAGCTTTACTGCCATACTACCAAATGTTAATGCCGCATACGTTATATTTTAATAGTGAAGGACAGTTTTCTTTTGAACCTAAATTTCAGATTAAAGGATATTTTATTCCTAGTCCATTAATATTAGATCCTACATGCTCAATCGTTTATGAAGATAGCCGTTTAAAAGACTCTACGAAGCTAGCTAGACTAGGTTCTGAGGGACGCAGTACAGCTACTTCAATTCTTTCTATGTCCGTAATAAGAAGTTTATCAGATGAAAAGTTAGCGGATCAGAAGTTATTAAGTTTTACAGACAACAGACAGGATGCATCATTACAGGCTGGCCATTTTAATGACTTTTATAATACGGTTCGTTTTAGAGCCGGTTTACTTAAATCAATAAAGCATAAAGGCGGATCAATAGAAGTACATGAATTGGCAGAAGAGTTATTAAAGGCATTGAATTTAAGAGAAGTAGAATATGCTAGAAACCCTTCAGAAGATGAAGATTTTGGTAATGACAGGAATAAAGATGCTATTAAATACCTTTTGTTATACCGCGCATTTCAAGACCTTAAAAGAGGATGGCGTTATATTTTACCCAATTTAGAACAAGTGGGATTGATTAAAATTGAATATAAAAAACTTGAAAAGTTAGCTAATGTTCAGGAGAAATTTAAAGACATAGAATTTCTTGAAGAATTAACTGCTGCAAAAAGGTATGAGATTTTAAAAAATATACTTGACTATTTTAGAACAAACTTTGCTATAGATCATCGTTTTTTTGATAATGTCGCTAATATTGAAACATTGATAAAGGATTTATTAGATGTAGATAAGCCGTGGTCACTGGGTATAGAAGAAAAATTAGATAAACCTCGAGTAATGGTTGTAGGTTCTATCAAACCTAAAGTAAAAGGAATTTTTGATGCATCTATTGGTGTTCGTTCAAGTTTAGGTAAATATTTGAATCGTGAACGAATCGAATCCGGTCTAGCAAAATTAAAGAAAGACGAATATGAGTTGTGGATCAAAGATATTCTGAAGGTATTATGCGAAACAAATTTTATAAGAAAGACAAATGATAAACGTTTGCCAAATCAAAATCTTTATAAATTGATTGTCGATAATATTACTTGGATACACAATGATGATGGTATCGTAGAAATTGATAAAACAAGGCTTAATTATCAAAACGAATTACTCGAAATTCAACCAAATCCATATTTTAAAAAATTGTATCAATTTGACTTTAGTCAATTCAAAAAAGAGTTGATTGCTAAAGAACACACTGGTCAAATTGGTGCACAGGAAAGAATTAATCGTGAGGATGCTTTTAGAAAAGGAGAAATATCCACTTTATACTGTTCTCCTACTATGGAATTAGGCATTGATATTGCCAATTTAAATATTGTACATATGCGAAATGTGCCTCCAAACGCTGCAAACTATGCTCAAAGAAGTGGACGTGCGGGAAGAGGTGGACAGACCGCATTGGTTTTTACGTATTGTTCCACGATGTCTCCTCACGATGTCAATTATTTTAATAATTCCTCAGAAATGGTTGCTGGCATTGTACAACCGCCCAGGATTGATTTGATTAATGAGGAATTAATCGTTTCACATCTCAATGCTTTTCTTCTGATGAAGCTTGAAATTAAAGAACTAAAAACTTCAGCAGCAGACGTATTAGATTTATCTGATGAAAGAAATGTATTCTTAAAGAATGATATATTGGAAAGAATAGAACATCTTGTTTCTATTATGAAAAAAGAATTATTGCTGGAATTTGAAAAGATAGCATATTCTTTACTGCCGGAGCTTGATAAAACCGTCTGGTTTACACAATTATGGATTTTGGACAAAATTGAGAAATTCCCAGCCCATTTTGACTCTTCATTCAAGCGTTGGATCAAAATGTTTCAAAACGCTTGCATGCTTAGAAATAATGCACAAGCAATTTTGGACAATCATACCTATAAATCAGATAGTACAGAGCGAAAAGAAGCAGCCAAACAAGAACGATTTGCCAGAAAACAAATAGCTTTACTAAAAAATGAAGAGCAGCAGAGTTCAAGTAATTCTGAGTTTTATGTATTTCGTTATTTGGCTGCAGAAGGTTTTTTACCTGGTTACAATTTCACTCGTCTTCCAGTTCGAGCTGTACTAGGGAAAAGCTATCAAGATGATGTAGAAGTTATTTCAAGACCTCGCGCTTTGGCTTTATCCGAATTCGGCCCATTAAACACAGTTTATCATTCTGGTAATAAATTTAGGCTTAATAGAATGATGATTTCAGACATAGAGCATAACTTACAAAAAATAAAGGTTTCCAGCAAGACTGGTTACGCTTTCATGAATGAAGAAATTGATTTGGCTAATATTGATCCAATTAATAGAAAGTCCCTTGTAGGAGATGCTATGGAGTTATATACAAAAGTCATAGAGTTATCAGAATGCGAAGGTATTCCTTTACAGAAAATCTCTTGTATTGAAGAAGAAAGAAGTCGTTCCGGTTATGAAGTTGCATCATATTTTAATTTCCCTCATGGAATAGAAAATACAGAATCAGTCGTTTTAAAAAAAGGTGGTGAAAAGCTATTACAATTATATTTTAGTAAAACAGCAAGCCTTATTAAGCTTAATAAAAAAGCAAGAAGATCACAACAATCAGGCTTCAAGATCGATCAAAGAAATGGTGTTTGGATACAAGAGAGAAATCTAAACAACAATCAAGAGCTAATTGATAATACCAAGGAAATAATGCTTTTTACCAAAGATACTGCTGATGTTCTATATATTCAGCCCCTCGGTAATATTGGAACAACACCTGATCAGGTTGTGTCTCTTAGCTATGCTTTAAAAAGAGGGATAGAAAAATTATTTCTTGTAGAAGAAAGCGAAATGGCTGTTAGTGTAATGGGAGATAAAGAAAAACCTAATATTCTTATCCACGAAGCATCGGAAGGCTCCCTTGGTATTCTTTCACAATTAATGGATCCTCCCAAAATGAAAGAATGGTTTAAAATTAGCTATGAGGTCCTTCATTTTGACTTAGAAACCAGAGAGGAAACCGAACAAGGTAAAAAACTGCCTCACGCAACTTATCAAGATTTATTAAGCTATTATAATCAAATTTATCATCAACAACTGAACCGACATATTATCAAAGAAGTTTTAGAATATTTAATGGATTGTGATATTGAAATTGTTCAGGGAGGTAAAAATGATCGGGAAGAACAATATCGTTATTTACTAGAAGCATATGATAAGAGTAGCAGTACAGAGCTGAAGCTCATAAGGCATCTATATGAAAATGGATATTCACTTCCCGATCGGGCACAGGTAAATCTGGATAGCTATTATATAAATGCAGATTTTGTGTACAAGACCAGTTCTGGATTTACATTAATATTCTGTGATGGTACTGTACATGACCTTGAAGAAGTTAAAAAACGTGATCAAATGATTGATCAGATACTAAAAGAGGGATCACACGATGTTGTACGATGGCACTACACCGAATCTTTGGAAGATTTGATCAAAAGACGTAAAGATATTTTTAGAAAAGTACAATAACCTTTTATAAAGTAAACAGGTTTAGAACATAGATATAAAATGAATAATAAATATAGTCCTGGCAATTTAGTACGATATAGAAATCGCGACTGGATGGTACTCCCTTCTAATGAAGAAAATATTCTTTTAGTTAAACCACTTGGAGGTTCCGATGAGGAAACAACAGGTATTTTTATGCCATTAGCAAAAGATATAGAGACAGTAGAAAAAGCCTCTTTTAAAGAACCTACACCGAATCAAATTGGGAATTTTGAAACGGCAAAACTTCTGTATAATGCCTCCCGACTTTCTTTAAGAAATGCCGCAGGTCCATTTAGGAGTATGGGCAAGCTATCCTTTAGACCTAGGTCATATCAGGTCGTTCCTTTAGTAATGGCATTAAAACAGGATGTTACCCGATTGTTGATTGCTGATGATGTAGGTATTGGAAAGACTATTGAGGCTTTACTCATTATAAAAGAACTGATTGAAAGAGGTGAAATCAAAAAATTCGCAGTGATTTGCCCGCCTCATTTATGTGAACAATGGCAGCAAGAATTGAAGGATAAGTTGGATATTGATGCAGAAATTATCCGTTCCAGTACAGCATCCCGCTTAGATCGTATGGTGCCTGATGATCGATCGGTCTTTTACCATGTCCCATATCAGGTAATTTCGGTTGATTATATAAAAACAGATAAACGCAGAGGAATCTTTTTAAATGACTGCCCTGAATTGGTTGTTGTGGACGAAGCGCATACCTGTGCCTTACCTAAAGGAGCGTCGTCAAAAAATCAACAACAACGATATAACCTAATTTACGATATTGCTGCAAATAAAAATCGACATTTAGTATTACTCACAGCTACACCTCATAGTGGTAAGGATGAAGAATTTCTTTCTCTTTTAGGCTTATTAAATCCAGCTTTCCGACAACTGAATTTTGAACAATTGGAGCAAGCTGACAGACGAAAAATTGCACAATATTTTATACAGCGTAAGCGTGAAAATATTCGTAGATGGCTGAATGAAGACACGTTGTTTCCTGAAAGAGATTCTAAAGAGGTCGCTTTCACGTTATCAGAAGACACTAAAGCTTTTTATAATCAACTTGTTGCATTTGCAAGAGGGATTTCAGATGTAGAAACAGATAATGAAAATACAAGACTTTTGCGTTCTTGGGCGGCAATTGCTTTAATTAAAGGAGCTATGTCAAGTCCAGCTATGGCTCAAGAAATGTTGTCAAATCGCCATGCAAAACTGACTTTAGAGGAAGAGCTTACTGAAATTAATACAGATGCTGTTGAAAATACTTTATTTGAAGAAAATGATTTTGGAGTAGATTTTTCAAGATCAGATTTATTAAATGCGGTTGACTATAGGGCTGTTGAATTGGAAGGTCTTACTAAATTATTAAAACAAGCAGAGTTTCTAAATGAAAATACAGAAGCAGATCTTAAAATAAAACATACTATTGATCTGATAAGAAAATGGCTAAAAGAAGGCTTCCAGCCAATTATTTTCTGTCATTATATTGCAACAGCAAAATATGTGGAAGAGAAACTAAAAGAATTTCTTCCTAAAAATGTATTAGTACAGGCGATTACTTCTGAACTAGCGGATGAGCAGCGTAAAGAAGAAATTGGAAGAATGGGTGAACAGGAAAAAAGAGTGCTTGTAGCTACAGATTGTTTAAGTGAAGGGATCAATTTGCAAGACCATTTCAATGCAGTATTGCACTATGACCTTCCCTGGAACCCCAATCGAATTGAACAGCGGGAAGGTAGGGTTGATCGTTTTGGACAAGCTTCCAAGGATATTAAAACCTATATGCTTTATGGAGAAAATAATCCAATGGATAAGTTTATTCTGGAAGTATTAATTCGTAAAGTGCGCGAAATTCAAAAAAGTATTGGAGTTACTATTCCTATTGGCGAAAATAATAAGTCGTTAATGACAGAGCTTACCCAAAAGATTTTGAAAACTTCATCGGAGACGGAACAATTAACACTTTTTGCCGAAGACAAAATAAGAATTGATAACGAGTTGGAAATGGCCCGTAAAAAAGGAGAAAACTTACGCTCTATTTTTGCTCAAGAATCTGTAGATGCTGAAGCAATAAAAAAAGATCTGCAAGAAGTAGATGAAGCTATTGGTGATCCAAAAGTTGTGGAAAATTTTACTGTATTTGCCTTGCAATCATTAGGAGCATCTGTAACATCAGATTTTGATGGATATAAAGTACAAACAATAAATCTTCCAAAACATCTCCAAGTTTCGTTACTTTCTAAAACAGAACAATCAAAAGGAAAAACAGAAGTTAAAATTGCTTTTAATTCTCCCACTCCAAAAGGCTATCAATATATTGGACGAAATCATCGTTTTGTCGAGCAACTCTGTCATTATATAGTAAGTAATGCATTTGAGGAAAAAGGTAATTCTTATGGTTTAGCAAGAACTAGTGTGATACAAACTGAAAGCGTCCAAAGTAAAACAACATTAGTTATGTTTAGGGTTAGAAATGTAGTCAAAGAAGTCCGTTCTAAAAATGAATCCGTAGCAGAAGAAATGTATCTGTGGGGATACAGAGAAAATGGGAATATCTTACAAGATATTGATTTTGAAACATCTAATAAGTTGCTGAATGAATCTATTCCTTTAAGTAATATGTCTATTGAACAACAACAGCAAATTTTAACGATAGAGCTAAATTCTTTTGAAAATAAGAAAGATGCATTTATAGGAATTGCCACGCAACGTGCAGATAGATTGGTAGAAGCGCACGGAAGATTTAAAACTTTGATTGGTGGACGTAGTTACGAAAAATCTACTCCGGTACTTCCACCCGATGTTATGGGGGTTTATATCCTCTTGCCAAAACCTAAATCTCTTTTTTAACTATGAAATTAACAACCATAAATATACAGGGGAACATTTTCACCAGCGAAATTCTTGAAAAAATTCGTCAGGATGATATCAGTTTTCAGAAACCCCAAGATTTTGGATTAAAACCCAGTGAATTAGTCCGTGATGAGATAAATAACGCTTGGAGCCTGCTCAATACACATTGGCAAATCTTTAAACAAAAAAGAAGTTCATTTTCTGAAATAGATAAAGGAGTTTCTGAAACTCGTAAATATTGGATTATTCCGCTTCTCAATCTTTTAGGCTATCAGGTTGCACTTTCCAATGCGGAAATTGTCAATGGAAAATCCTATGCTATATCTCACAGAGCTTCCAATAAAGATGGTTTTCCTATACATATTGTAGGCAGTGAACAGTCAATGGATAAAAAAGCCGAGAATGGGCCGAGATTATCGCCTCATTCGTTGGTACAGGAATATATTAATTCTACGGAATACATCTATGGCTTTGTAACCAATGGAAACTATTTCCGTATATTGCGTGATGCTACTCGACTCTCACGATTAAGTTATCTGGAATTCAATTTGGAACAAATGATGGAGGAAGGGCATTACGCTGAATTTGCTATTTTTTACCGTTTGTTGCACGCTTCGCGTATCAATGATAAAAAAGAAGATGGGAAAGATGCTACGCTTGAATATTATCATAATGAGGCTTTAGCATCAGGTTCACGCATCCGTGAGCGGCTAAGTATGGCTGTAGAAAATTCAATAGTCACTTTGGCTAACGGTTTACTTTCACAACAAGAAAACACGGAATTAAGAATTGCTTTTGAAACAGGAAAGCTTTCAGCAAAAGATTATTATCTGCACATCTTAAGATCTGTTTATCGAATATTATTTCTATTAGTTATTGAAGAGCGAAATCTGATTTACAAAGAGAACTTAACCGAAGATGAAAAGAAGCTAAAGGATATTTATTATCAATATTACAGCATTCAGCGCCTAACATTTTTAGTTAATAAAGCCATTTATATTGACCCAAAGAAAACAGACTTATGGCAATCACTAATGACAACGTTCAGACTTTTTGAAGATCGAAGTTATGGTAAAGAATTGGGAATTGATGCACTAAGTTCCGGAATCTTTAATCAAAATGCTATCAATAGCATCGAATCAACTACTTTAAACAATAGGGACGTTCTTAATGTCTTTAAATCCCTCGTCACATTTGAAAATGAAAACAGACAGATAATTAGAGTAAATTATGCTGACTTAGATGTAGAAGAATTTGGTTCAGTATATGAAGGACTTTTAGAATTTGAACCGGTAGTAGAAAATGACGTATTTCGATTTAAACAAGGCGATGCAAGATCTTTATCAGGCTCACATTATACTCCTGAAGAATTAGTAAAGCCATTAATCACACATTCTCTGGATTATATTATTGCCGAGAAATTAAAAGAAGTTGATCCTGAAAAATCACTATTGAGTATTACGGTATGTGATGTCGCCTGTGGAAGTGGGCACATCTTACTTTCCGCTGCAAGGAGAATTGGATTTGAACTGGCAAGGATAAGAAGCAATGAAGATCAACCTACGCCGTCTGTTTTACGTATAGCAATTCGTGATGTAATCAAAAACTGTATTTATGGTGTCGATTTAAATCCTTTAGCGGTAGAATTATGTAAAGTAGCTTTATGGTTAGAAGCCCATGATCCAGGAGAGCCTTTGAATTTTTTAGACCACCATATTAAAAATGGTAATGCTATTTTAGGATTAGCGCATTATGAAGAACTTCAAAATGGTATTGCTAGTGAAGCTTTTAAGGCTCTTCCAAATGATGAAAAAACAATAGCTTCCACTTTTAAAAAACGTAATGATGATGAGCGTAAATCGCAGATGAGCGAACTTTTTGATTTAAATACTGTTAATGAAGATTTTGTAGACGTACAAAAATCTATAAACCAGTTTAACCAAATGCCGGAAAACACTTCCGAGCAGATTGAAAAAAAAGCCAAAGCCTATGAAGACTTAACCAATGGCAAAAAATGGTTTAGACTTAAACAACTGGCTAACTTACAAGTTGCACAGTTCTTTATTCCCAAAATAACAGAAAATAAGGAAAAACTCACCACACATAGTAAATACAAAACCTATTTAAATTCTGGTTCTCAGATTTTAGATCGAGGAGCAAGTATGGCAATAGCGGAGCAAAAAAAGTTTTTTCATTGGTTCCTGGAGTTTCCAGAAGTTTTCCAACAAGGTGGTTTTGATTGTATTTTAGGTAATCCACCATTCTTAGGAGGACAAAAACTTACTGGAAATTATGGCACAAACTTCCTTGAGTATTTAAAACATACTTATAGACCGATTGGAGCAGTAGATTTAGTTACTTATTTTTTCAGAAGAATCTTTGATGTAATCAAAACAAATGGATTTCAGTCTTTAATTTCTACGAATACTATCGCTCAAGGTTCTGCGCGTGAAGGCGGGTTAGATGTGATATGTTTAAGCAATGGAGTTATTAATCATGCGATTCGTTCTATGAAATGGCCAGGCCAAGCTGCTGTTGAAGTTTCTCTTATCACCATCCACAAAGGTGAATGGGAAAATCAGTTTGTTTTAGACGGCAAACAGGTAGAGAGAATTACTTCTTATTTGGATGATTCCGAAGTTATGGGAAAACCTATGCC
>Ga0308157_10002271_pt1 | contig 32451 bp, 30 predicted proteins | sample PhyBR1_FD_201035 | JGI IMG/M metagenome (GOLD analysis project Ga0308157, IMG submission 201035) | Phyllosphere microbial communities from UC Gill Tract Community Farm, Albany, California, United States - DLSLB.R1 | ecosystem: Host-associated > Plants > Phyllosphere > Unclassified | place: USA...
TGGCGTCAACTCTTCGCCTTCGAAGAATTTAGATTCCCAATCCTTGTATCTGTCGGTTTTCATACGCATAAAGTTTGTTAATTGATTCTTTCACTTTTTGTCTTGCTCTCATCAGGTTGATTCGGACGGCATTTTCTTCCATTTCCATCATTTGTCCAATCTCTGATATCTCATATTCCTCCACATCTTTCAGGTGAATAACCATTTTTTGTTTCTCCGGCAGTTGAGAAATAAATCCCAAAATCTGCTCTCTCATATTATTGGTTTCTATCTGATAAAGTTCTGAGTTGTGTCTCGTCTGGCTTGCAAATCCCAACTTCACTTCGTGGTGTTTCAGTCGGTTTAAACATTCATTTTTGACACTTCTCATTGCGAAACTTTTCAGATTCTCTACAACCAAAAGTTCTTCTTTCTTTTGCCAGAACTTCATCATCAGGTCCATTACTACATCTTCTGCTTCATCTGCACTCATCAGAAACTTTTTAGCAAAACGATACATCTCATCCTTGAGAATATATACCGTTTTTTGAAAGTGGTCTTGAGTCATAGATTCTGTTTAATGTTTTGAGGTTCAAAGTTTTTGCTTTTGAAACCTCATATTTCTTGGTTGTTTAAAAGTAAGACATCTGTTGTCTCCAGTTTATTACATCAAAAATAAAAAAAGAACTTCAATAAATATTAAAGTTCTGATAATCAATTTATTTAAATTAAATTATTTAGTATAAAGCTGTAAAAATCTGTGACAAAATATTGATATTTTTTGTGTCAATTTTATTGACTTTGATTGTTTTTTCAATTTTTTCCTTTTTCTCTGGAAACATTTCTATAAGTTTACTTTTTGTTTTAGGCATTTCCAAAATTTCACGATCAGCTTTTTGTATAAAGAATACATCTGGCTGATCAGAATATGATTCTGGCTGATCTCTATCAAAAGAATTTTCAGAACGTTTTCCTTTGAAATATGATTTTGAAATTTTCATATAGAAAATTAAATCATTACTTTTTTTGAGTTCAAACAAATATCCCGTTACATTTTTACCACCATAGTTATAATTCTTCAAATATATATATTCATTGGAATCTATAAGGTGAATAGGAGAATACTCTGGATTTTTAAATATTGTCATTGGTTTGCCATTATTTAACACTTCAATTTCATCCTTATATGCGTTATACTTCAAATCATACAATTGCGAATTATTAGCAATTTTTGCTTTTTTATACTCATCATAAACATAAGGAGATCCTTCTTTTTCCAATTCTTTTACAAATCCTGATCTACCAATCAAATTTCTAAAATTGACATTATCATTTGTAATATTGGCATTAGCCTGCTGAGCAGATACATTATTGCAGATTAGAAAAATAAACAATAAAGTAATTTGAGAGATATTTTTTTGCATTTTATTAATTTTATACAAACTTAATAAAATATTACTCACCAGAATTCACATTTGCAGAATCCATTTCAGAAGCTCCTTTCGGATTCATCGTTTTGTTCAATTTTTCCATCTCGAAAGGGAAATTCTCAAACAATCCAGACAACGCCAATGCGGAATATACTTTTCCGGAATATTTGTTCCCGATGGCGATAATCGTAACCTTCGATTTTAAAAGATGCGCAAAAACAGAATTGGTTCCGTGCCACCAACCGTTGTGGTAAGTCAGTTTCTCGCCGTTATCGAATTCCTTCATTCGGAAACCTAAACCGTAATTATTGATTCCTTTTTTTTCATTGCTGTAAGGTTCAAAGATTTTGTTCGCCAATTCTGCTTTCAGAAAATCTTTGGAGAATAACGCGACGGAAAAATTAAGCAAATCTCTTGGCGTGGTGTACACATTTTTGTCGCCGTAAATCAAATCTAACTTGTCCAAAGGATACAGCCTGTAACCGCTGAAGAAAGATTGCGAAGCCGTTGGAATATCTTTTTTCTGAAAAATGTATGAGTGATTCATCTTCAAAGGCTTGAAAAGGATTTCCTGCATCGCTTCTGGAAAAGGCGTTGCTGTGACTTTTTCTACAATCAGCGCTAAAAGCGCAAAGTTGGTGTTGCAATACATAAATCCAGTGTTGGATATTCTCGCCAAGGCTGGATTGTATTTGATGAGCATATCCAAAACATCCTGATTGGTAAGGAATTCTTTCTTCAATTCTTCCGGAACTGGCTTGATGCCTTGGTCAAAATGTTCGTATTTTGGAAGTCCGCTTCTTTGGGAAAGTAAACTAAAAACAGTGATTTCTTTGTATGGAAATTTGGGGAAAAATTTGGTCACATTATCTTCTAATTTCAGTTTTCCAGCTTCTATTAATTTCAGAACAGCCATCGCCGTCATTGTTTTACTTACGGAAGCCACGTGAAGAGATGTGTTTTCATCGATTGGCATTTGCTTGCCCTCTCTTGCAAATCCGCGGTATTTTTCGAAAATAATTTTATCGCCTTTGGCAACAAGAATTCCACCGCTCAGGTCGCCTTGTTCCCAAACTTTCTGGTAATAATTATTGATAATTGGCAAAATGGAAGTTTGATTTTCCAGCGTAGATTCTGCCGGAGAGAAAACTTTTGATAAATTGACGTTACTGTAATTGGGAAGTTTTGAATTGTAAATTTCTTCTGACGTTTCCTTTTCTTTTTTGCAGGAAGCCATTGATAAAACCAATAAAACCGGTGCGATAACTTTTCTAAAATTCATTCTAATCCAAACTTCGTTAAGGCTCGCAAGTTAACATAAAATGAAAACTTGACCGAATGGAATTATCTTAAGAAAAGTTAAAAATTAGTGAAAGATCAATGGATTATGATTTGAATTCAACAAGAACTTTATCAACAATAACTTGTGCGAGTTTTTCTTTGCTTTGGTGCGTCCAACCTCCAATATGCGGTGTAACAATCACTTTGTCAGAATCTAATAAATATTTCAAATCCTGATTTTCTGTTTCCAAATTTTCAAAAGACGCCTTTTCGTACTCCAAAACATCGAGACAAGCACCCAAAACTTTACCTGACTCAATTGCTTCTACTAAGGCTTTAGTTTTTAAATTCTTCCCCCGAGCTGTGTTTACGAAATAGAATTTTTTTTCCATTTTAGAAATGAATTTTTCATCAACCAGGTAATTGGTTTCATCCGTCAAAGGAATATGAAGACTCAAAATATCTGCTCGTTTTTGAAGTTCTACAAGCGAAACCTGCGTTGCAAATTCGTCGGAAAGATTGGGAAGAATGTCGTGGAAAATTACCTCAACACCAAAACCAGAAAGTCTTTTCGCCGTCGCTTTTCCCATATTGCCGTAACCAATGATTCCAAAAGTTTTTCCAAGCAATTCATCACCACGATTTTCTTCTCGTTTCCAAATTCCATTTTTGACTTCGTTAGAAGCTATGAATAATCGGTTCATTAGAATCAATAGCATCCCAACAACGTGTTCGGCAACAGAATCTCGATTTCCTTCCGGAGAATTGATGAGTTTAATATTTAATTTCTCAGCAGTTTCGATATCAATATTTTCCATTCCTGCCCCTACTCTCGCAATGAATTTGAGATGAGAAGCTTTGGTCAGAAAATTTTTGTCTAATGGAATTCGGCTTCGGATGATAATTCCTTCATAATTTTGGATTTTTTCCAAAATCTCATCGTAAGTTGAAATGTGATCTTCTTCTACCGCAAAGTCTTTTGCCGTGAGTTGTTCAGAAATAAGCGGATGATTTTTATCGAGTTGAAGGATTTTCATTGAGAAGGTATTATATATAAGGTGTAAGTTTTAGTCTAATGACATCACAAAAAACGAGCTATTAAAGCTCGTGTAATTTATTCTTCTGTTCCCAAAAACAATTTTTTGAGTTCTACAGAATCTGCTGGTTTCATTCTTCCGGAAAGAATTAAGGATAATTCTTTTCTTCTTAATGCTGCATCGAAACGAATAATTTCTAATTCTGTTTCTGGTTCCAATTGAGGAATCGGAATTGGGCGATTGAACTCATCAACTGCCACGAAAGTATAAATTCCTTCGTTGGTTTGGATTTTTTTCTGATTAATTGGGTCATCCAACCAAACATCAACATAGATTTCCATAGAAGTACCGAATGCTCTGGAAACTTTGGATTCCAAAACTACAATTCCACCTTCCGGAATTGGATGATTAAAGGAAACGTGATTCACAGAAGCCGTCACAACTCTTCTTTCGCAATGTCTGGTTGCTGAGATAGAAGCTGCTCTGTCCATTCTTGACAATAGTTCTCCTCCGAAAAGATTTCTCAATGAATTGGTTTCGTTGGGCAAGACAATATTTGTCATTACCGTAAGGCTATCTATTGGTTTTTTGGATTTTTGCATTCGTTGTTGGTTTTATACTATCTGTTTTAATTGAATCTTGTCTGGTAATTGTCACTGCTTTTTTAGGTTCAGATTTTTTGACAATTTTTTTTGTTGGAATATGTGATGACTTTCCGAATATTAATTCTTGATTTCCGAAAAGAAATAAAGCAGCCGTTCCAACAAGAATAATACTTACGAAAGTCCAGATAACATTTTTATTAAAGCTATAATCTTCAGTGAAATTATTTTTCGATTTTAACGTTTTAAGATGCTGCAGATCTACTTTCTCAAAACCAAAAATATCTTCATCAGTATCTGTTACTTTAACAACTTTGTTATCATCATTCAATTGAAATTGTCCGAGGTTTTCAAGATTCAGAATATTATCAGTCTGCAGTTTCTGAAACCATTTTGCAACTTCGTTTTTTAGATCTGCTTGAACAATTAAAAGATTGGAGTTGATTTTTTCAGCGATATATTTTGCCAATTGACTGTCATAAGTAGACGGATTATATTCGAAAGTCACAGTTTCTTTCGGAGGAATAATAATCGAGTTTTCTGCATCAATTTTTGCAGATTCCTTAGTTAATTGGAAAACTCCAAATCCGGGAACCTCTGCTTTATTATGCTTCAGAAGATATTGATATAAAAGATATTCAAAATTCATCGCCACAAAATTACATAATTTTTGAGGTTATAGAAAATATAAAAGGTTGCTTTTGCAGCAACCTTTTTGATTTGATATGAATTAATTAAACTTAGTATGCAAATTTCACAACTTCTGAGATATTGTTGCCAGAAATTGTTGCCAAGAACATACCTTTTTGAGAAAGGTTCAAGTCAATTGGATTCCCGTTTGCAATGATTTTTAATGTTTTGATAACCTTTCCTCCGAAATCATAAACTGTAATATCCAGATTTCCTTTTACAGAAGTGAATAATTTTCCATCTGCAACTTGAGATTTAGATTTTCCGTTGTATTCTGAAACTGCCATTGTAGAAAGGGTTGTTGGCCCTTGTACAGAAGAATCACCAGATTGCTTGGTTGCGCCATTTTGCTGATCTTTGAAAACAATTCCTACTTTCTGAACTGTAGTTCCACCAGCAACTGTATTATTGCTATTGGTAAATAATTTTGAATTCAGATTAATCATTCCAACATAAGCATTATCTGCAGCGCTCCAATTCATGGTCACATTAGAGTTGCTCCAAGAATCGTCATAAGATATAGCCGCTGAATTATCAGCTGGAGAAATCCATGTATGGACATAAAATGTTGGCACTTCAAAGCCTGGGTCATAAAACGAATAATCGTTTGCAGCACCATAAGTTAATTTGAAAACGCCTGCGCTTACGATCTGGGTTGTTAATTGTGCCGACACAGCTACACCTGCAAGCATAGCAAGTGCTAAAGAATAAAATTTTCTCATAAATGTTAATTTTTAAGGTCTATATAAATGATTCAAAACATTCCTCACAAAAATGTTCTGAACTTCTTGTAAATCTAATATTAATTTTAAGTTAACAAGAAAAAAAATTACATTCAGACCTTAAAAACAACACAACTAATTGAAAATCAGTTTAAAAATTTTTATTTAAACTTCAAAGACACTCCAAAAAGGAAGTTAATTCCTGCTTGTGAGAAGTAAAATGGTCCACTAAAACCGTTGTTGACATACTTCGTATTAGTAAAATTATTTAACAAGAACCTGAAAATCACATCCTGTTTCTGCAGTGGCAATTGATAAGATATATTAAAATCCGGAACTAAATAATCTTTCAGCTGATTTTCAGGCGTTTCCAGATTATCTAAATATTGTTTGCCAACATATTGTGCAGTAATACCAAGATTGAAATTTTTGAAAGGCGAATAAACTACATTTCCATTTGCAATAATATTGGGCGAAAAAGAAATATCAGAATCCTTCAAAACAACTTCCACATCATTTTGGATTGAATTGATTTCCTTAATCTTATTCTGACTTAGTGATAAATTAGCGCCTATCTGAATTTTTTCTGACAATCTGCTTTGAGCTGCCAATTCAATTCCCATCCTGTAGCTTTTGTCAACATTTTCACGGATAAACTCACCAATATTATTGATTCTTCCAGATAAGACCAGCTGGTTTTTGTAATCCATATAATAGGCATTGGCCGTCAAAATGAATTTTCCAAATTTCTGCTCCCAACCTGCTTCGAAATCGTGCAAAGTCTCGTCTCTCGTGTTTGGATTGGCAAAAAGATCGTCTCGATTTGGTTCGCGATGGGCGTTGGCATAGGAAAGAAATACTTTTCCATTCTCAATTTGATAATTGACACCAAACTTTGGATTAAAAAACGTCCAATTTCTGTCCAGATCCAAACCTTCTTTATCACCTTGGGTAATGACTTTGGTATTGTAATCAATATTTCTCAATTGAAGATCTCCAAAAAATTCGAATTGATTCAGTTTATAAATTGCTTTCGCAAAACCGGATATTTCATTTTTAAGAGAACGGTTTCTATAATATTCAAATTCATTGATTTCAGGAATGAAAACGCCTGTTACATTTCCGAAATGCTTGCCATAATATTGATTGGCAACAGCTCCAACGTTCAAATCAAGATTTCCCAACTTTCCATACAAAGTAGAAATTACACCATAGAAATCATTGTCCAGCCATTTTTTTCTAATGAAATCCGAAGTCTTGATTTCAGTTCCATTGTCAATAATATTTGGAAGGTTGTATTTTGAAAATTTCGCATCCTGTTTGTAGTTTTCGTAGTACCCTTTTCCTTTGGTGTAGTGCGCTGTGGTCTCTAATTTCCAGGTATCAGAAAATTTTTGATTCCATAATAATTGATAATGATTTTGTCTGTAATTATCCGTTTCGTTATCATAAAATCCGACAATATTTTCATAATTTGAATCATAGATTGCTCCTGAGTAATTGAATTTAGGATCAGTTTCCCAAGTGGCCTTATCTACACCATTCCAGGCTTGATATGTTTTCTCTTTCCCTCCAAAAGCCAAGAATCTCAACTCCGTATTTTTTTCATGAAACAAAGCTGAAAAATTATAGGAATGAAGATTGGAAAAAGCTCTGTCAATGTAACCATCAGAATGGATATGCGTGTATCTACCCATCACAGACAAACGGTTTTTCCAGAATTTTCCAGAATTGATTTCCGCAGAATATTTGTATGTATTGAATGAACCATAAGAATCATCCGTTTTTACAGAAAAAGTATCTTCGGGATCTTTGGAAATTACATTCACGCTCGCTCCGAAGGCCGCAACACCGCTTGTTGAAGTTCCAACCCCTCTTTGAATCACAATCTGCGATGCTGAACTTGTCAAATCCGGAACATTCACAAAGAAAGTCCCCTGGGATTCGGAATCATTGTACGGAACACCATTCATCATGACATTAATGCTGGTGCCGGCTGTCCCTCTGATTCTGAAACCTGTATAACCAACGCCGTTTCCTGCATCAGACGTTGAAATCACAGACATTTGATTCTTCAAAAGAATGGGTAAATCCTGTCCCAGATTTTTGTTGGCTAGTTCTTTTCCAACATTAATGATTGTTTTTGCAGTTGGTGTTCTTTTGGTAAATTCTACAGCTTGAATATTTGTAACCTTTACAGAATCTGCAGTTTGAGAAAAATAGAATGGAGCAATGAATACTCCTAAAAAAATAAATCCTTTCATTCTTTAAAATTTAGTTGTTAAAATTTATGAGAATAAAAGGGGCAAAAAAGAATTAACAATGAATAATTAATAAATGCATAATCTCCGGAAATTACAATTTATTAATTTTTAATTTTTAATTGTTCATTAAAAATACTTTCCCTAAACAGCATTATCTGTTCCAGGTTCATTGGGTATAATCTCAGCTTGTTACAGCACCCCTTAAATTTCTGACTGCGAAATTACAATTTTTTATTTAATAGTATAACTATCATAAGAACGATTATTTTTATTGATATAAAAATATTGATCACCATCTTTGGAAACTTCAAACATATTGGCAATTTTCCAACTCAGATTCGTTTTAATATCTTCATAAATGAATGGAATGATGATCTGATTTTTTTTATTAATGACGCCAAATTTATTATCCAAAACAGCAATAATCATCGGATTTTCTTTATCACTGTCTAAAACATACAACATCTGATATTGGGGATAGATGTCAAAATCTTTATAATTTCTATTATCAACATTATCTTTACTCACCAAACCATAAAAACCATTCATCACAAAAGCTTTATACTTTGGAGACTCGTATGGGGCAACACATTTGCCTAGATCTTTCTTATTGTATTTGTAAACGCGTGCTCCTTTTCTATCGATTCTGTAAGAAATTTCATTCTTTTCCACAGTGGCATAATCGGCAGAACCATACATTCTGATATTTTTGTTAGGAGAATTCAGAAGGTTACAATCTTCAGAAAAGAACATTGCAATATGATACTCAGCCGGAATAACGACTTTGCCTAATTGATTAACATAACCAGTTTTTTGATTGATTGTTTGAGGAATAAGCTCAGGAATAGCAGTATCCTTCATTTGGGAATATGCCACAAGACAGAAGCTTGTAAGACATAAGCTTAATAAATTTTTCATCGATGTATTGTGTTTACTAAAATTTTAAAAAATACTTTTATAATAAGCCGTATTTCTTATTAGCGAATATAGCAAAACTATTGCCAAAAATGCAAATAAGAGTGATTTACTATAAAAAAAATGCTTTAGCCAAGAGGTATTTTCTCTATTGAGATATGAAAAAATCCACCATAGAATGGCAATTGGCATTGAAAGAACAAACAAAGGATTATAATGGAAAGCTCTTAAAAATCTGAAATGCAACAATTCGTGAAAAGCTCTTTGTGCACCACAACCTGCGCAATCATATCCCGTAATTGATTTCAGGGGACATTTTAGAAAATAAGAGCTTTTTGCAGGATCAAAAAAATAATAGACAGAAATTAAAACTAAGAAAAAGACAAAAATGCCTAACTCTCTGTTTCTATTTTTATTTAATTTTTTGATTTTCAAACTACTATGGTTTAATGAAATTTATTTCTGAAAATAGATATTATTCTGTTAAAAATACAAACAATAGACAAAAGACATCTAATTTATTTTTAATCTAAATAATTCTATTCTTAAAAAAGTTTAAATTTTTGTAAATTTGGGCGGAATTAAAAATGGTTTTATTGACTACAATTGAGACCAGTTTTTCACTATTTAAGCAAGGTGATGATTTACTTTTCGCATTTGTTTTGAAAAATATCAATACGCAGACGTTCAGAACTGTCTTTGATTAACTTTTCTACACATCACCTTTAATATTTTAAAAGACTTCTATTTATGAATATTTATCAGGATTACATCCAAGAGATTGAAGAAAGAAAAAACCAAGGCCTTCATCCGAAGCCTATTGACGGCGCAGAATTACTAAGCGAAATTATCGCACAAATCAAAGATTCCGACAATGCACACAGGGAAGACTCTCTTAACTTTTTTATTTACAACGTTTTACCGGGAACCACGAGTGCTGCTGGCGTAAAGGCGAAGTTTTTAAAAGAAATCATTCTTGGTGAATCCGAAATAGTTGAAATTTCTCCGGCTTATGCTTTCGTATTATTATCTCATATGAAAGGCGGGCCTTCTATCGAAGCATTATTAGACTTAGCTTTAGGCGAAGATGCGGAAATTGCTAAAGAAGCTGCAGAAGTTCTTAAGACTCAGGTTTTTCTTTATGAAGCAGACACAGATCGTCTGAAAGAAGCTTTCCATAACGGAAATGCAATTGCAAAAGAACTTATAGAAAGTTACGCTCAGGCTGAATTCTTCACAAAACTTCCTGAAGCTCCGGAAGAAATCAAAGTTGTAACTTATATTGCTGGTGAAGGCGATATCTCTACAGATTTATTGTCTCCGGGAAATCAAGCACACTCAAGATCTGACCGTGAACTTCACGGTTTGTGTATGATGTCTCCGGAAGCTCAGCAGGAAATCAAAGCTTTACAGGCACAACATCCTGATAAAAGCGTAATGCTAATTGCTGAAAAAGGAACAATGGGCGTTGGTTCATCCAGAATGTCTGGTGTAAACAACGTAGCACTTTGGACAGGTAAACAAGCAAGTCCATATATTCCTTTCGTAAATATCGCACCAATCGTTGCCGGAACAAATGGAATCTCTCCAATTTTCTTGACGACTGTTGACGTAACTGGAGGAATCGGAATTGATCTTCAAAACTGGGTAAAGAAACTGGATGCAGAAGGAAATGTAATCCGTAACGAAAACAACGAACCAATTCTTGAGGAAGTTTATTCCGTTGCAACTGGAACTGTTCTTACTATTAATATTAAAGAAAAAAAATTATACAACGGCGATCAGGAGCTAAAAGACATTTCTAAGTCATTCACGCCTCAGAAAATGGAATTCATCAAAGCTGGTGGATCTTATGCTATCGTCTTTGGTAAAAAATTACAGACTTGGGCTTCGAATATTTTAGGAATTGAAATCCCTACAGTTTACGCACCATCAAAAGAAATTACTAAAGAAGGTGTTGGTCTTACGGCTGTTGAAAAAATATTCAATAAAAATGCAGTTGGCGTAGCGCCAGGAAAATTATTGCACGCAGGTTCAGATGTTCGTGTAGAAGTTAACATTGTTGGTTCTCAGGATACAACTGGTTTGATGACTGCTCAGGAATTGGAATCTATGGCGGCGACAGTTATTTCGCCAATCGTTGACGGGGCTTATCAATCAGGTTGTCACACCGCATCGGTTTGGGATAAAAAAGCGCAGGCAAACATTCCTAGATTGATGAAATTTATGAACGATTTCGGTTTGATCACAGCACGTGACCCGAAAGGTGAATACCACGCAATGACAGATGTTATTCACAAAGTTTTGAATGATATTACGATTGACGAATGGGCAATCATCATCGGTGGAGATTCTCACACAAGAATGTCCAAAGGTGTTGCTTTTGGAGCTGACTCAGGAACCGTTGCTTTGGCTTTAGCGACTGGAGAAGCATCTATGCCAATTCCGGAATCTGTAAAAGTGACTTTCAAAGGCGAAATGAAAAAGCACATGGATTTCCGTGATGTAGTTCACGCCACTCAATTGCAGATGCTTCAGCAGTTTGGAGGAGAAAATGTTTTCCAGGGTAGAATTATCGAGGTTCACATTGGAACACTTCCAGCAGATCAGGCATTTACATTTACCGATTGGACTGCAGAGATGAAAGCAAAAGCTTCAATCTGTATTTCTGAGGACGATACTTTGATCGAATCATTGGAAATTGCTAAAGGCAGAATCCAAATTATGATCGACAAAGGAATGGACAATCATCTTCAGGTTCTTCAAGGTTTAATTAATAAAGCAAATAAGAGAATTACTGAAATTAAATCTGGCGAAAAACCAGCCTTAACTCCGGATTCTAATGCTAAATATTACGCTGAAGTTGTTGTTGATCTTGATGCCATCGCAGAACCAATGATTGCTGATCCGGACGTAAACAACGAAGACGTTTCCAAAAGATATACACACGATACGATCAGAGATCTTACTTTCTACGGCGGAAATAAAAAAGTAGACCTTGGTTTCGTCGGATCTTGTATGGTTCACAAAGGCGATTTGAAGATCGTTTCTCAGATGCTAAGAAACATCGAAAGACAAAATGGTAAAGTGGAATTTTTAGCACCGCTTGTAGTTGCGGCTCCAACTTACAACATCATCGACGAATTGAAAGCGGAAGGCGATTGGGAATTGTTAGAAAAATATTCAGGTTTCGAATTTAATGACAATGCTCCGAAAGGCACCGCTCGTACTGAATATGAAAATATGATGTATCTGGAGCGCCCAGGCTGTAACCTTTGTATGGGTAACCAGGAAAAAGCGGAAAAAGGTGATACGGTTTTAGCAACTTCTACAAGACTTTTCCAAGGAAGAGTTGTTGAGGATTCTGAACGTAAAAAAGGAGAATCTTTATTAGCTTCTACGCCAGTTGTTGTTCTTTCTGCAATCATCGGAAGAATTCCTAACATTGAGGAATATAAAGCTGCAGTTGAAGGTATTGACTTAACGACTTTCGTTCCATCTATAAAAGAATTGGTTACAGTTGGTCATTAATTTTATTATAAATTAGTCTTAGGACTGTTTTGAAAATTATATAAAAGAAAGATCTTGGTCCATTAGGATTCAGGATCTTTCTTTTTTTGTTTAGAACATTTCTATATTAAACTGATTAAGATTATTTTAACTGAAATTTAAAATGCAAAACTTTAATTTTTAGTAACTTGATAGTTGTAAAATATTGTTGCCTTTCATCTTATTTATCTTAATTTAAGGCTTATAGGAACAGAATTTGATAATTGTGATACAAGAAATTTCCCTCATTAAATCAGGGAAAAGTTTAATAATAAATAATAAAAATAAAATCGAGATATGACTTTTGACTTGGATATGATAAAAAAGGTTTATTCTGATTTCGAAACCAGAGTGAACGATGCAAGAGCTTTTATGGGAAGACCTCTTACTTATTCCGAAAAAATTCTTTGTGCCCATTTGGATCCGAAGCAGGTAAAAGAAGCTTTCAAACGTGGAGAATCTTACGTAGATTTCGCACCAGACAGAGTTGCGATGCAGGATGCGACGGCACAAATGGCACTTTTGCAGTTTATGCAGGCTGGAAAGAAAAAAGTAGCAGTTCCTTCAACAGTTCATCTAGACCATTTGATTCAAGCAAGAGTTGGATCTGCAACTGATTTGGTAGATGCTAATAATAAAAACAACGAAGTTTATCAGTTTTTAGAATCCGTTTCTAACAAATACGGCATCGGATTCTGGAAAGCAGGTGCAGGAATTATTCACCAAGTAGTTTTAGAAAATTATGCTTTCCCTGGCGGAATGATGATTGGAACCGATTCTCACACCGTAAATGCTGGCGGACTCGGAATGGTAGCTATCGGAGTTGGTGGAGCTGATGCTGTAGACGTAATGGCCGGAATGGCTTGGGAACTTAAATTCCCGAAAATGATTGGCGTAAAGCTTACCGGAAGATTAAATGGTTGGGCCGCAGCAAAAGATGTAATCCTTAAAGTTGCCGGAATCCTTACTGTAAAAGGTGGAACTGGAGCAATCGTAGAATATTTTGGAGAAGGTGCGGAATTACTTTCTTGTACAGGAAAAGGAACGATTTGTAACATGGGCGCAGAAGTTGGAGCTACAACTTCAATCTTTGCTTATGATAATAATATGAGCAAATATCTCCGCTCAACAGACAGAGAGGATTTGGCTGATGCAGCTGATGCCGTTGCGCACGTTTTGAAAGCTGATCCGGAAGTACTGGCTGAGCCTGAAAAATATTTTGATGAAGTCATTGAGATCAATCTTGATACTTTGGAACCTTATCTTAACGGTCCTTTCACTCCGGATTTGGCAACGCCTATTTCTCAGATGAAAGAAATTGCTGAGAAAAATGGGTGGCCAACAAAAATCGAAGTTGGATTGATTGGTTCTTGTACCAACTCTTCCTACGAAGATATCGCAAGAGCAGCTTCCGTAGCAAAACAAGCAGGAGAAAAAAACCTCGAAGTAAAAGCCGAATACACCATCACTCCTGGATCAGAACAAGTAAGATTCACAGTAGAAAGAGACGGATTCCTGAAAACTTTTGAAGAAATCGGTGGTAAAGTTTTTGCGAATGCCTGCGGACCGTGTATTGGACAGTGGGCGCGTGAAGGCGCTGAAAAACAAGAGAAAAACACAATTGTTCACTCTTTCAACAGAAATTTCTCCAAAAGAGCGGATGGCAATCCGAACACTTACGCTTTCGTAGGTTCACCAGAATTGGTAACCGCTTTAGCAATCGCAGGAGATTTGACATTCAATCCTTTAACTGATAAACTTAAAAATAAAAACGGCGAAATGGTTCTTCTTGATGAGCCAAATGGTGACGAACTTCCAAAATTAGGATTTGATGTGGATGATCCAGGTTACATTGCTCCTGCCGAAGACGGTTCTAAAGTAGAAGTTGTGGTTTCTCCGACATCGGACAGATTGCAATTGCTGGAGCCTTTCACACCTTGGGATGGTAAAAATATTACTGGTGCTAAACTTTTGATTAAAGCTTACGGAAAATGTACAACCGATCATATTTCTATGGCTGGACCGTGGTTGAAATACCGTGGACATCTTGATAATATTTCCAACAATATGTTGATTGGCGCAGTTAACGCCTTTAATATGGAAACCAATAATGTTAAAAACGAAGAGGACGGGCAATACAAGCCAGTTCCGGATTCTGCAAGACAGTATAAAGCCGATGGTGTTCCTACAATCGTAGTTGGGGATGAAAATTATGGCGAAGGTTCTTCCAGAGAGCACGCAGCAATGGAGCCGAGACATCTTGGTGTACGAGCTGTTTTGGTAAAATCTTTTGCCCGTATCCACGAAACAAACCTTAAAAAACAAGGTATGTTGGCACTTACATTTGACAATAAAGAGGATTACGATAAAATCCAGGAGGATGATACGATCAACTTCTTGGATCTTGACCAGTTTGCGCCAGGCAAACAATTGTCTCTGGAGTTTGTTCACGCAGACGGAACTAAAGATGTGATCGTTACAAACCATACTTACAACGCAGGACAAATTGGTTGGTTTAAAGCAGGATCTGCATTGAATCTTATTAAATTAATGGAAAAACAGAATTAATATTTTTAGTTTTTCAATACAAAAATGCCTCACGAAATAATCGTGAGGCATTTATTATTTATTATCCTTTTAAATTTTATTCTCTTTCGGTTCTGGTTCCTGTCTGCAAAACTTAGATTCGAATCTTTGTTTCCACATCTGCTTCATTTTTTCTCTTTCTTCTTCCGTTCCGCAAAATCTGGATTCCAATTTCTGTTTCCACATTTCCCTGTCGTCATTTCCAAACCTGTTTCTATTTTTGAATTTCTCTTTCGCATTAGCCAATCCTCCGAATAATATCTTTGAGATCAGTAAAATTCCTAGTGATTGCCAATAAGTAATCGCTTTCACGCCCAAAACATCAGGCAAAACGATATTCCAAAGCCATTGGAAAAACCAAATAAACAGTCCGATTGCTGCAATCACGCAAGGGAATGCTAACCAAAATTTCTTTTTATGCTTGTTCATTTTCTTAAAATTAATTTTTCAAATCGTTATAAAGTCGCTGCAATCTTTTTCGCAAATGTTTTACCGCGTATGACTTTCTACTGATAATTGTTTTTATGTTTTCTCCTTCTTCGTCTGCAATTTCCTGCAGGGTTTTATCTTCTAATTCGTTCTGAACGTAAACCTTCTTTTGTTTTTCGGGAAGTTCGTCCAGGGCTTTCATCAGTTCATCCCAAAACAGATCTTTGAACATTCCAACTTCAGGATTATTGCTGTCATCTGCGAGGAGAATATCCTTCACATTCAGTTCGCCGTCTTCGTCCTGATAGACAAAATCTTCCAGAGATTCTGTTTTCTTCTTTCGATAACTGTCGATGATTTTATTTCTTGTCACTGAGTATAACCAGGCTCCGACATTTTCCAACTCATTTAGGTTGGTCAATCGGCTGGTCTGAAACCATACTTCCTGAAGAATATCTTCTGCATCCTCTGTCTTTGCCACTTTAGAATTGATAAAGCGCAAGAGTTGAGAGCCGTAATTTTTTACGACCTCTGTAATAGATGCAGATCTAGTTTCGGTCATTTGCTGTAAAGATAGCGAGTCCATATGAATATGACGACACTACTTTTTTTTTACTTTAAAGTTTTTGAAATTATTTGATTTCTTTTGGAATCCCCCAAACAGCTTTATTTTCTGAACCTATAACTTTTCTATATTTAATTTTATTAATGATTGTATCTTTTACGAGATAGATTGGATGTAAGGAAATCGATTTTTCGGGATTTTCTATTGGAGCGATAATAAACTTAGTTCCAATTTTATAATCGTTATTATCACATTTGGAAAGTACCGAAACTGTTGATGGAAGACTATTATCTTTTGTTTTCCCAATAAGTAATGCATAGGGAATTCCTTCTGTATAACAATATGCCAGATTTTTTTGAAAATAAGTGAGCTCTAATTCAAATTCTTTTTTAGTTTCAATAAATTCAAATCTGAGCGAATTAAGATATTTAACTTTTCTGGGAGCGCAATTAAATATAACTAGTAAAAGTAAAGAAGCGGCTATTATTTTCATAAACCAGAATTAAATCAAGTTTAATATAAGAATAATAATATTACATCAACGGCAACCTCATCAACTCGTGTTTTCCGAAAATAATAGAATTAGCAGGAACATTACGCGAGATCACACAATTGGCTCCGATGATGCAATTATCTCCGATTGTTACACCTTTCAGAACGGTAACATTACTGTAGATTTTCACGTTTTTGCCAATGATGATTGGCGCAGTATTGAATTTAGTTTTATGCCAGATGTATTCCGGTTTGGTATCGAAAGCGTGATCGTGATCGTAGAATTTGCAGCCTTCTGCAATACAGGTATCATCGCCTAATTCTATCTTTTCCAGACAGTTAATGGAAATATAATGGCTGAGATCCACATTATTCCCAAAAATCAACGTTCCGCCTTTTCTGATTCTGATAGCATTATGATCTCTCCAAATGACGTTTTTGCCAATCTCAAACTGCGCATTGTCATCTAACTCAAAAGCGGTTGCTTTCCCAATTTTCAAATCCGAATGAAGTTTTACGCCCGAGTGAGAATTGAGAATACTGTAAGAATAAAGCTTCTCGATTTTCGCAATCGTTTTGGGAATGATATTCAGCGTTTTGTATATTAGATTGATCATAAGTATTAGTTTTTATAACGTTCCGGAGTCTACAAAGATCTCCTGTCCTGTAATCGATTTTGATTTTTCACCTGCTAAAAACATGACTGTTTCTGCGACGGATCTCATATCGGTTTCTTTTTTCAAAGCGGTTCTTTTGAAGATTCGGTTTTTGTGGTCTTGGGTCAATTTTGCATTCATCGCGGTTTCCATATAACCAGGAACAACGATGTTGGAACGGATGCCACGTTCGCCCCACTCTCTCGAAATATTTTTTGAAAAAGATTGTAAAGCACCTTTGGAAGCCGCATACATCGACAAACCTTTGTATCCAGTGTGTGCACTAATCGACGAAATATGAATAATACTGCCGGAAACACGATTGTAAATCATATTTCTAATCGCATATTTTGTCAAAAACATTGGTGAATAAAGATTAACATCGAACATCGTTTTCAAATCGTCGTAATTGAGATTCGTCACAATATCGTCATAAGCCATCGCCGCATTGTTGATTAAAACGTGAATCGGGATTTGATTTTTTACGAAATCTCTGAAAACATCTTGCTTGATATTTTCCGGATTTGACAAATCAAATGTTTTGAAGAAAAGATTCTCCGGATATTGTTTTTCTAAGGCTTTTAATTCTTCAGATTCAGTTCTGCTGATGCCGTAAACTGTATGTCCGTTTTCCAGAAACAATTTGCCGATTTCTAAACCAACACCTCTGGAAATACCCGTTATCAATATGTTCATACTATTTTCTTTTTTCCGGTTCTGGTTAATTCTATTTTATCAACAAACGATATTTTTCTTGGAATTTTGAAATTTTGAATCTTTCCATTCAAGAAAAATCTGACGTCTTCTTCCTTCAATTCAGAATTGGGATGCAATTCTATATCACAACAAATGATATTTCCCAAAACGGCATTTGATTTTCCGTAAACTCTGACATTTCGGATATTTTCGTGTTGTGTCAATTCATCTTCAACTTCATAAGGATTCACTTTGTAACCACCAACATTGATTAATTCATTTTTTCTGGAAGTAAACCTGAATTTTCTTTGGTCATCGTCAATCCATTCAATCAAATCTCCGGTTGCGTAGAAATCATCAATCAAATTCAATTGCGAAGTTTTTCCAAATAAATCTTTATGAATGTATAATTCGTCATCCACAACCTTAATCAAACCGATATGTTTTTCCTGAACAAAAAACTCATCATTCTGAGAAGAAAACAAAGGTCCGGTTTCTGTGGAACCATAAACGTTGTTGATTCTGCCATTCGGAAACGCTTTCTCTATTTCAGAAATCAGATGAGAATCAGACTTTTCCCCACCAACTGTAATTTTTGTAACCGAATCAAAAGATTCTTTCAAAGGTAAAAGCAAACGGTAAAAAGTAGGTGTGGAAGAGAGATTTGTGATTTTATATTGTTTAATAGAATCGATAATAAAATCCTTCGGCGCCAGAAAAACATTCACCAAAAGATTCTGATTCAGAATCGCCTGAAAGAAAACCTGTACGCCCGCAACGTGTGTCGGATTAAAAGCAAATCCCCAGACATCATTTTTTCTTTCCTCAGAAACGTTGATTTTTCTGATCAAATTTTTTAATGGATGAGTAAATTTTCTCGTAAATCCAGTTGTTCCGGAAGTGAAAAGCGTGATCTCAGATTGAGAATTTTTGATTGAATCAATTAATTCCTGAACAGAATTAAATTGCTTCGGAGTATCAATTTTAATCACTTGATTGATTTGCAAATTGTTGGATGCGATTTCTTTTTCAGAAATGTCGGAATCCATCAAGGCAATATTTTTCTCATTGACCAAAGCAAAAATCCAATTGAGGAAAAAAGCTTTCAAATCCGGATAAATGTAGCAATCTATGTAAGAATCAGAAGAATTAATCTCTTGCAGGATCTCTTCGTATGACAAAGAAAAATTCTGATCGATAAGGAAAAACATTAGAGTTTTGCGTAGATTTCGTTAACTGAACTGATTAACCCATCTTCGAAAATATCGACTCCGAATTCTTCTTCAATTTTTACGGTAAGTTCTGCGAGATCAAAAGAATCGAAGTTAAGATCTTCTCTCAGTCTTTGCTCTGGTGTGATTTCCAAAACAGTTTCTTCAAACTTATTTTTTTTGATAGAATTGATAATTGCTAATAATTTTTCTTGCATCGTCTGTGTTTGTGTTGTGCAAAATTAACAATTTTCTGCTTTGTTTACAATTTGAAAGAGAGAAATTTAGAATTTTGTGGATATAAATTATTATTTCTTCAATTTCAGCAAGAATTCAGATTTGTAGGTTTCACCAATTGGGATTTCTTTCCCGGAACTTAAGCAGACATTTTTCATATCGATTTTTTCAATTTTCTCGAGGTTTAATATGAAAGATTTATGAACTCTGGCGAAATTTCCAGGCAATTGATTTTCAAGAGATTTCAATGTATCAAGAACAATATATTCTTGGTTTTCGGTTTTGATATTGACATAATCTTTGATACTTTCTACGAAAAGAATCTCATCAAAATTGATTTTATGTTGCTGTCCGGAAGATTTGACAAAGAAATAAGTATTTTCTTTGGTTTCACTGACCATAAATCTTTCCAATGCTTTTTGCGTACTTTTTTCAAATCTGTTGAACGAAATTGGCTTCAGAAGATAATCGATAACGTTGTGTTCGTATCCTTCCATTGCGTATTCGGAATAAGCTGTTGTAAGAATATATTTCAGTTTATTTCCTACGATTTTCATAAAATTAATTCCGGAAAGTTCAGGCATTTGAATGTCTAGGAAAATTAAATCAGCTTCATTATTTTGAATAAATTCCATTGCTTCGATTGGATTTTCTGTTGAAAAAACCAGTTCCAGAAAAGGGATTTTCCCTACATAACTTCCCAGCAAAGAAACTGCGAGTGGTTCGTCGTCTACAACAATGCATTTAATTTTCTCCATTTCTCAAATCAATCTTCAAATCTACGGTAAAATCGGTTTCAGTTTCAGTAATATTCAGTTCGTGTTGGTTTGGATAAAGAATTTCCAGTCTTTTTTTCACATTTCCGATTCCAATTCCTGACACAGAATCTTTTGATTTTAATTTTTTAAAATTTTGCAGATAAAAATGAAGTCTTTGATGATCATCAGAAATTTTCAAAGTAAAACCTTTCCCATTGAAATCGCCGTGTTTAAAAGCATTTTCTACAAACGGAACCAAAAGCATTGGTGAAATATTCAAAGTCGGGAAATTGATTTTTTTATGGATGATTAATAATTCCGGATTTTTGATTCTGAGTTTTTCCAATTCTATTAAGCTCTCCAAATAACCGATTTCCTTTTCTAATGGAATAAAATCTTTCTCTAAATCCTTAGTACTGTATCTTAGTAATTGGCTCAATTCTTCAATCGCAGGCAATGCTTTTTCGGAATTTTGATAAACCAAAGAATAAATATTATTCAGAGTATTAAAGATAAAATGTGGATTGATCTGAGTCTTCAAAGCCTTGAGTTCTGCAGACTGTTTTTCACGAATTAACGCTTGCCGTTCCTCCTCTCTTTTAAAAAATATACTAAATAAAGATAATGCAGTACTGATAAACAATGTACTGGAACTATAAAAAACATTATCAAAATAATAGAACCAAATCGAAGTGCCTTGAGCATAATTACCGTGTCCTATAAATAATGGCAAAATCAATTCTTCTGTTAGATAACGAAAAAACACAAAACATCCAACGCTGATGAAAAAACCGAAAATGGTTAAATAAAGTTTGTTGATATTGAAAAAAAACGGAACAATGTAAAAGTAGTTGATGTAAAAAACAATGAAACTTACCACAAAAAAGGTAAAATTGAGTAAAGAATGCTCGGTTTTCCAAACTAAAACAGGCAATAGAATGGAAAAGCTAAGATTAAGAATCCAATAAAAGATATGAAGGAAAAGGATTTGCTGTTTTTTCATCGTAATTCTTTGTTGTTAATCACAATCGGTTTGGAAGAAGCGTAATGCAAATGTATAGAAACTGGTTCTGCATTTGGGTTTGCCAAAATCAAATTGCTCTTTTTAGGCAATCTGTAATTAAATTCTGAAAGCGCTTCTATATTTTTTTGCATCGAAAGTTTTGAAACGAGTTCCACTTTTTCATTCGACAAATTTTTGATGGATAAAGTCGCGGGAGCTTTCACCTTATTAATAATGATACTGTCGCCAGACGCAATTGTCATCGTTTTCCAGACATCTACTTTACGAGTGCCAATACATGATACCGTTGATATTAAAATTAGAATAAGTATTAATTTTTTCATAGTTCAAAAATAGCAACATCATAAAGAGAAATTCTATCCAATTCTACAAACGCCCGTTTTTTATCGATGAAAATATTTTGGCCGGATTAAATGTTGGTCAAATCTAAACGCTATTTCATAAAATTTAGTTTGAAAATACTTTTGTACCAAGAAATTAAACTATCATCAATTATGAAACTAACATATCTATTAATCGCCACTTTATTTTCAACAGCAACTTTTGCTCAAACTCAAAAAGACAGTTTGAAGGAAATTGAACAAGTCAATATTTTGGTAAAGAAAAAATTATTGGAAAGAAAAGCGGATCGATTAATCTTCAACGTTGATGCATCAATAGCTTCACAGGGAATGGACGCCGGCGAAACTTTGGCTAATGTTCCAATGCTGAAAGTGGATGAAAACCTGGGAACAATTTCTATTACCGGAAAAAGTTCTGTGAATGTGATGGTAAACGGAAGAATTCTGAATCTTTCCGGAACTTCTCTTTTAAATTATCTGAAATCTATCCGGTCAGAAAATATTTCAAAAATCGAAGTGATTACAACTCCGCCTTCAAAATACGAAGCGCAGGGAAACAGCGGACTCATTAATATTATTCTTAAGAAAAATCCTAATCTTGGTTTCAGCGGTAATATAAGCTCCGGACTGACGCAGAGAACTTATCACAACGGAAGTACAAACGGAACATTGAATTATCAAACCGAGAAACTTAGTTTAAGTTTAAAAACAAGTTATATAGAGGGTGCAAAGCGTGCTAATGAAAGATATAATATTATTGGAGCATCTCAGAATTATAGTGAATCTACAAGAAAAGATATGTGGCAAGATTTGACGCCGAGTCTGAACGCTTCTTATAAAATCAATAAAAATTCTGAAGTTGGCTTGGAGTATATTTTTGGTGGCGACAAAAACGGAATGAACATCCTGAATACAACCAGGAATATCAGTTCGGATTTAAAAGAAACAAATCTCATCACCAATACTTTTCACAGAGAAAAATCGCCAACGCACACTTTCAGCACTTACTATGATTTGAAATTAGATTCGCTGGGAAAAAAGTTGAGTTTCGCAGGGAATTTCTTTAAAAATAATAATGATACAGAAGTCAATTTTTCGACTTTGACACTTCCGGAAAATACCGTTCAGGATGTGAAAACATTGTCAAAAGTTCAGCCACAGATTTTCTCCGTTCAAGCGGATTTGGAATTACCTTTTTCTTTCGGAACTATTGAAACCGGCGTAAAATTTAATCAATTTAGAAATTCTGCAGATTTAAAATATTTGAATTTTGAAAATAATCAATATATCGTTGATGAAGGAAAGGGAAGCCGATTCAAATATCAGGAAGAAAACTATGCCGTTTACGGGAGTTTTGCAAAGAGTTTTGGTGAACATTGGGAAACGAAAGCCGGAATCCGATATGAAAATACCTTTGTGAAAAGTACGGCGACTAATTTCAATTACGGGCAATGGTTTCCTTCTGCTTTTGTGTCTTATAAAAATGAGAAAAATGTATTCAGTTTGTCGTATTCCAGAAGAATTAACCGTCCAAGTATGAGCAATCTGAATCCGTTCCGCTGGTATGAAAATCCGTATTCTTATTCCACAGGAAATCCTTTGCTGACGCCTTCTTACATCAATAATTATGAATTGGGCTATACTTTTGATAATAAATTTTCAACCAGTATTTATTATTTAAAGCTAAAAAATGCTTTTGGACAAATTTCTGACCTTACCGACAAATCGCAAATCGGCGGTTATCTGAACTATTACAACAACGATTTTTATGGGTTGAATGCTTCTTACACCGATACTTTTTTCAAATTCTGGGAAGCAACATTCACATTAAATGCTACCATTCAAACTTCGGAGGTTTTCGGAATCGAAGCCGACGCTCAGAAAGGGCAATCACTCAGCTATTCAATCAACAATACTTTTACTTTAAACAAAAAAAGAACAATTTCTTTGTTCGTGAATTATGACCAGAGTTTGCCCAACGACAATGTGAATTCTCATTTTCATAATTTCTCCAATCTGAATTCTGGAGTTAAAATTTCTTTGATGGAAAAGCAACTTCAAATCAACGCTACAGTGACGAATATTTTTGCGCAGAGATTTCGTGGCGATATGTATTACAAGAACAACAGTCAATATTTCAACAATTATTGGGATGGCAGAAGTTTGAGATTGAGCGTGAATTACACCTTCGGGAATAAGAAGAAATTCAGCAAGAAAAATATTAATTTCGAGGAAAAAGATAGAGCAAACTAATCTATGAATGTAACAATTAAGCAGATTTTGAGTCTAATAAATTACAAACTAAACTATGAAGTTAAAATCTATTATTCCAATATCCGCTTTGTTCCTCAGTCAAATCTATTTTGCGCAGGAAACTGCGAAAAACGATAAAGAAAAACAGATAGAAGCGGTAACTATTACCAAAACTAAAAAAGCGGTAGAACAAAAACCTGACAGAACGATTTTTGATTTCTCTGAGCAAGCTCATCTCAACACAGGAAATCTGAGCGAAGGTTTAAAAAAACTTCCTGGGTTGATTATTTCGGACGTGGCAGGAATGATGTATCAAGGAAAACAATTAGATGTTTATATGGACGGAAGACCGCTGAACATCGGAAGCAATGACCTAAACACTTATCTCGAAGGAATGCCTGCCAATTCGGTGGAACGAGTGGAAGTTATTACGCAGCCTGGTGCGGAATTCCCGGCGACTTCCGGTGGTGCTATTATCAATATAGTTACCAATAAGAATGCGAAAAACTATTTGTCAGCAACCTATTCCGGTCGATATGCTTTTACCAATTATGATAAATGGAGAAACAGAACCAGCAACTCTTTGCTCCTGAATGCTAAAAATAAATTTTTCGGTTGGCAACTGAATGTTGGTCAGAACTACCGTGAGAATTACACTAACAGTATGACCGATGTGATTGCACAGGTTTTAAGTGAGAGAATCCAGCGTGGTTATTTTCTGAAATCTGCAGTGACTTTCGATATTGGGAAAGACAGATTGTTGCTGAATTATGATTTGAATAAAAATAATAATGACAATCAAATACAGAGTTCCGGTTATTTCCCACAACTTAACGAAAATCTGCCGACGACGATTGTAGATTATACCACTCAGGACGCAACGCATAATGATAATCTTCGACAGGAAGCGAGCGCGACTTACCAAGTTAAATTTGATGATAAAGCTAAAAAGCTAGATTTTAATTTTACTTATAATAATTTTGATACAGATTATTCTCAGAATGGTTTGACTTTTAAAAACAATTCTCAAAGCATGAATCTGTCATCAAATAGTTCAAAACAAAACGTCGGAACTTTCAGAATCGATTATTCTCAGCCGATAAAATTATTGGACGAAGGTAAAATCTCTGTTGGTGGAATTTATGAAAAACTAAACTTCGAAGCTTTCAATGGAAGTTTTACCAATTTGGATTACAGCAGGCAAACAGCATCTTCTTATGTGGAGCTTCAAACCAAATTGAAAAAATTCGATTTTATTTTAGGTTTGAGGGCTGAAGATTATGACATTTCCGGAACAACAAAAAAAATTGACAAGAATCTGGTGACAGAATCTGCGCTTACACCATTCAAGCAATTCCGATTTTTCCCGAATGCCACTGTTCAGTACAACTTTGCGAAGCAAGTTTATTTTATGGTGAATTACAACAAGAAAATCCAGTTACCGAACATCAACTCACTCAATCCGAACAATACCAATTACCAAAACGGAAGTATAGAATTTGGTGGAAACCCTAATTTGCAACCGACCGTTTTTAATAATTTCGAAGCTAAGATTTCTGCTTTCGATTATGCTTTTATCGGATATAATGTGAGCGTAGCGAGTAATCAAAATGCGCAGATTGCGGAAAAGTTTTATCCAGACCAAAGTAATAAAACTATCAATGGAAAAGATGCTTTTACCTTGAGAAACGGTTTTGTGAATCTATCTGAGATGAAAATTCACAACTTCAATTTCGGGATGCCAATTCCATTTATGCTGTTCACCAAAGGACTTTCAGAAACGCTGAAAATGAACGTGAATCCAGACACAATGAATTTCCTTTTTGTTTATGCCGCTTATCAGGTTCATGACGTTCCAGATTTCAAAACAAAAGGTTTTTGGAATTATAACTTAATGGCGCAACTGATTTTACCGAAAAGAATCAAATTCGTGGCGACTTATAATAATATGACAAAAGGAAACTGGTTCTATTATTATATGGAAAAACCTTGGTATCACAGTTTGGACCTTACGGCGACAAAGAAATTTATGAAAGACCAATTGAGCGTTTCTATTTTCGCTAATGATATTCTGAAAACTCAGGAAAATGCTGTGCTTTCTGTTTATAAAGATGCTAATATTTATTTGGGCAATAAATTCGATGCTCAGAATTTCGGGATTTCATTCAATTACAAAATCCCGACTCGAAATAAGCTAGCCAAAGAAAATCCCAATTTATTGAAAAAAGACAAGCAAGATGATGGTGGCGGAATTGGCGTTCAATAATCATCAATTGATATCAACAAAAAGCCGAAAGATTTAATTTTCTTTCGGCTTTTTTATGCTTCGCAAGCTTTCCAAATCGCATCATTTTCCGGAACGGGAGCTGCGATTTCCATTTTTTCTTTTGTGACAGGATGTTCAAACTCCAATTTTCTGGCGTGTAGCGAGATTCCACCGTCCGAATTAGAACGTGGCGCGCCGTATTTCAAATCACCTTTAATAGGAACTCCGATTTTTGAAAGCTGCGCGCGAATCTGATGATGACGGCCAGTTTCTAAATCGATTTCCAGAAGCTGATAATTATCCAAAATTTTGATTATTTGATAATTAAGAATCGATTCTTTGGCTTTATCGGTTGGTTTTATGAAAACTGTGGCTTTGTTTGTTTTCTCATTTTTTTGAAGATAATGAATCAATCTTTGGGATTTCGGAATCATCTCTTTTCCTACAATCGCCCAATAGGTTTTCTTCACTTCCCTGTCTTTTACCATTACCGTCAATCTGGATAAAGCTTTTGAAGTTTTGGCGTAAATTACTAATCCAGAAGTTGGCCTGTCAATCCTGTGAACCAAACCAAGGAAAACGTTGCCTGGTTTTTCATCTCTTTTTTTGATAAAATCTTTAATCAATTCCAGCAAAGACAAATCACCGGTTTTATCGCCCTGAACAAGTTGTCCTGCTTTTTTGTTGATGACCATCATATGATTGTCCTCGTAAACGATTTGGGAATCTGAAAAATTTTGGTCCATATCTAATCTCTTGTCGCTCTTGGTCTGTTAAAAATTGAAACAATCACACCTGTGAAAAGTCCAATCGTTTTAATCCTCGCCAACTGGGAATCGAAAGGTAAAAATGAACCTACAATGCACAAACCCGCTGCGATATACATCAAATAAACAAATTTTTGATTAACAAAAGACTGTGCCTGGAAAATAAAACTCAGACCTATCAGAATATAAAAGAACCGTTGATAAAGCAAGTCTGTGATTTCTGGTGAAAACAGATTGAACCAGCCCACTGCAAGACAGATCAAAGCTAAAATAGAGAGAACTCCTTGTATTGTATTCGAATTTTTCATTTTTAAAATTAATTTTTAGTTTGCTTAAAAAGCCATTTCGGAATTTCATTCACCAAATCGGCGGAGAGAATATTGTTGTGATATTTGTCTTTATATTCCCAAAGAAAAATATTTCCCTTAGATTTCATTTCATCATAAAACCTGAAATTGCTCTGAGGAAAATTATCCGTATCCAGGCTTCCGTGGACAACCCAAATTGGTAAATTAGTCAGCTCATCCATTTTATCAAACTGAGAAATCCCAGAAATATTGATGGCTGCAGCAAACAAATCTGGTCTTTTGGAAATGGCATTGGACGTTGTTGCGCCGCCCATTGAGAATCCCATAACATAGATTCTTTTTGGATCGATATTTTCTTTAATGATTAATGAATCGATTGATTTCAAGACGAAATCCAAATGTTCATTGGACTCAGAAACTTTCACATTTCGGGTTTCATCAAGATGATAATTGGACGAGCGAACAGGAAATTGAGGCGATAAAACATAAGCCTGATATCTTTCCCGATTTTCCGGAAGCAGCCACATTTTGGACAAAACGCCCATTTGTGAAGTATTATTTGTTCCAACCGCACCCGAGCCGTGAAACACCAAAATCAATGGATATGTCTTGGTTTCAATTAAGTTTTTCGGTTTCAATAATTGATAATTCACAGCGACTTTCCCATCATCAAATTTCCCCGCTTTGAAGTCTGAATAATCAAGAGATTTGATTTGCTTTATTCTTGCAAGCGATTTTAAAGAATCTTTCTTATCAAATATTTCTGTTCTTGTCCCGAATTTGGTTTGATGGCAAACGCATGACACAACAGACAATATTAATATTGAAAACGATAAAAATTTAGCCAATTTCTGGATCATTTCAAATAGATTTATAATTAAAACCCTTCCAGATTTTGAAGTCTGAAAGGGCTATGTTTTATTTAATTTATTGATTAATAACTTTCCTTATCATTTGGAAAATCAGCACTTTTAACGTCTTTTACATATTGCGAAACTGCGCCCGTAATTTCGGTGTACAAATCCAAATACCTTCTCAAAAACTTAGGAGAAAAACCTTGATTCATACCAACCATATCGTGGTAAACCAAAACCTGTCCGTCGCAATCTTGTCCAGCTCCAATTCCGATGGTCGGGATAGAAATACTTTCCGAAGCTTTTTTTGCAAGTGAAGCAGGAATCTTTTCCAAAACAACTGCGAAACAACCCAATTCTTCTAATAATTTACAATCAGAAATCAATTTTTCAGCTTCTGCATCTTCCTTAGCGCGTACTTTATAAGTCCCGAATTGATAGATACTCTGAGGTGTCAAACCAAGATGTCCGCAAACAGGAATTCCTGCGTTCACGATTTTTCTAATTGATTCTTCAATCTCTTTTCCACCTTCGATTTTGATAGCGTGCGCGCCACCTTCTTTCATCATTCGAACTGCAGATTCCAAGGCTTTTTCAGGATTACTTTGATACGTTCCGAAAGGTAAATCTGCCACAACCAAAGCTCTTTCCACACCACGAACCACACATTGCGTATGGTAGATCATCTGGTCAAGAGTAATTGGTAAAGTCGTTTCGAAACCGGCCATTACATTCGCTGCAGAATCTCCAATCAGGATTGAATCTACGCCACCAGCGTCCACCATTTTGGCTGTTGTAAAATCATAAGCCGTCAGCATTGTAATCTTTTCCTTATCGAATTTCATTTTTCGCAAGGTTTCCGTCGTGATTTTTTTTATTTCAGAATGTACAGACATTGTTTTTAAGTATAAATGATGAATGATTAATTATAAATGATTGAAAATTAAGCTGATAATAAATTTAATTACAAATCATTTATCGCTTATCAATGATCATTTATACCACAACGTGACCAAGCTTAATCAATTTTTCTCTGTTAAGGATTTTGATATTTCTGCCTTCAACTACAATCAAATCATCTTGTTTGAATTCGGAGATTAATCGGATAGCGCTTTCTGTTGCAGTCCCAATGAGATTGGCGATTTCTTCTCTCGTTAAAGAGATTTTGATGAAACCTTCCGGGTCGGTTCCCAATTTTTGTTCCAATAAAACTAAGATTTCTGCCAATCTTTCTCTCACAGTTTTTTGCGCAAGAAAGGTTACAGTGTTTGCAGATTCGCCCAATTCATAGGCAATTTTCTGAAGCATTGCGTAAGATAATTTGGAATCATTTTCCAACAATCTAAGGAAAATATCAGAGGGTAAAAACTGAACTACCATTGGTGTCATCGCTTCTGCTTTGGCTTGGAAATTTTCGCCGCAAAGCAAAGAACGGTAACCTATCAAATCGTTTTCTTTGCAGAATCTCAAGATTTGGTCTTTCCCGTAAACACCTGATTTTGATAATTTTGCAGTTCCTTTTTCGATAAAATAAACCCCTTTCGGCGAATCTCCATCGTCGAAAACGACATCACCTTTTGAAAATTCCAAAACCTTGAGTGCATTGCTGTAAACTTCGAAATCTTCAGAATTAAGGCTTTGGCGTAAAGATTCTTTATTAAAGGCTTTTGAGAAATTTTCTTCTATAACCAATTGTTGTTCAAGAGACATACCTATGACATTTGTCAGCAAAAATAAGACTTTTTAACGCTACATCCCAAGATTTTTGCCGTAATTTTGCAATCCAAATATCTGAGTATTTTTTAATGGCAGAACAATGCTTTCACTGCGGTCAGAAAATCGAGAAAGAAAGACTTCTTTTCGATGAAAAAATCTTTTGCTGCAACGGTTGTCAATCGGTTTACGAAATTCTGAATTTTCACAATCTCGACAATTTTTACAATATCAATAAAAACTCCGGAATCCGGCCGAGCAATGAAAACAACGCTCAGTTTGATTATCTGGACACGCCCGAAATCTTCGCAAAAGTGGTTGATTTTTCCGAAGGCGGCACAACGCTTGTGACTTTTAAAATTCCCGTAATTCATTGTTCTTCTTGTATCTGGCTACTGGAAAGCCTTCATACAATCAATAACAAAATCAAATATTCTCAGGTTAATTTCACCAGAAAAACAGTTCAGATTTCTTTCAAAGAAGAAGAAATAAAGCTGAGTGAAGTTGCAAAATTCATAACCAATCTTGGTTACAAACCAGTCATCAACTTAGAATCTGCAGAAAAAAAGCACGAAAAACTAGACAAAACCCTTCTGACCAAACTAGCTGTTGCCGGATTTGCCTTTGGAAACGGAATGTTCATCAGCTTCCCGGAATATGTTTCTGACAATGATACGATGTTCGAATCGTACAAAAATATGTTCAGAATCATTATGTTTTTGCTGGCGACAGCAGTCGTATTGTATTCTGCATCAGATTATTACAAATCCGCTTGGTACGGTTTAAAAAACAAAATCATCAACATAGATGTTCCAATTGTTCTGGGAATAATTGTTCTTTACGGAAGAAGTGTTTATGAAGTCGTAACAGATTATGGTCCAGGCTATTTTGACACGCTTTGTGGACTATTGTTCTTTATGTTGATGGGGAAAACCTTTCAAAAGAGAACTTACAATTCATTGTCGTACGATAGAGATTACAAATCCTTTTACCCGATTGCGGTTACCAAAGTCGATTTCAATGGAAAACAGGACAATATTTTGCTTTCCGATTTGGCTGTTGGTGACAGAATTATGGTTAGAAATCAGGAAATTATTCCTGTAGATTCTATTTTGATAAAAGGCGAAGGAAACATCGACAATAGTTTTATCACAGGAGAATCTGCGCATATTTCCAAAAAACCGGGCGACAAAATTTTTGCAGGAGGAAAACAAACCGGTTCTATTCTGGAACTCGAAGTTATCAAAAGTGTTGACCAGAGTTATCTGACTCAACTTTGGAACAAAGAAGCGTTTAAAAAATTCGAAACCGGTCTTGATACGATGACCAACACGATAAGTAAATACTTCACATTCGTGATTTTAGGAATCACTTTGGTTGCCGGAATTTACTGGTCAACTATTGATATGGAAAAGATGTTTCAAGTGGTTTCTGCGATTTTAATTGTGGCTTGTCCTTGCGCATTAGCCTTGTCTGCACCGTTTACTTTTGGACACATAATGAGGATTTTGGGTCGAAATAAATTTTACGTAAAGGATACTTTGACCATCGAAAGACTTGCGAAAGTTGACACCTTGGTTTTTGATAAAACAGGAACAATTACTGAAAATAAAAAGACAAATATCAATTTCATCGGAACAGAAATCGAAGAATTCGATTTGAGAAATATTAAATCTTTGCTTAAAAACTCCAATCATCCGCTTTCAAAATCACTCTATGATTTCATTGAAGTGAATGATGATTATTTTGAAGTTGAAGATTTCCGGGAGATTTTCGGTAAAGGTTATGAAGCGAAAGTGAGAGGAGCGATTTACAAAATTGGCTCTGCAAGTTTCGTCAATCAGGAATCTCAAAACCTGGAAACAGCAGTTTATATTAGCAAAAATGGAGATTTTATTGGAAAATTCGTCTTCAAAAATGAATACAGGAATAATCTTGCTCAGCTTTTCATCAACCTGAAAAATTACGGAATCAATATTTTGAGCGGTGACAATTCTTCAGAAAAACCAATTTTGGAAAAACTAATTCCATCAATTTCTGAAATGAAATTCAACCAAAATCCTGAGAACAAACTGGATTTCATCAAAAAACTTCAGGACGAAGGTAAAAAAGTAGCAATGCTCGGCGACGGACTGAACGATGCCGGCGCTTTAAAACAGAGCAATGTTGGAATTGCCATTGCAGATGACAGCAACTCTTTCACACCTTCTTCAGACGTTATTATGAATGGCGAAAAAATCCCAGAATTAGACAAATTTTTACATTTGGCAAAAGACGCTATTAAAATTGTAAAATTCACATTCATAATCAGTTTGTGTTACAATGTTGTTGGAGTTGGGTTTGCAGTTTCGGGACATATGCATCCACTTTTTGCAGCTATCTTTATGCCTGTAAGTTCGATAACTGTGGTTACTTTTACAACAGTATCAACTTGGCTGAGAAGTTCGAAATACTTTAAGATAAATATCTAAAAGCTGTTATTTAGAGCGATTATAAATTGCCCATATTTAGACCATTCTGACCAAAGTCAGTAATTTTCATTAAATTTGAAGACTGTTTTTAACTTAAATTTGCCAACATTATGGAGGCTCTCTATTTAATGATTATATGCAGCGTTTCTTTGGCTGTTATTTTCCTAATGATTTTCATTATTGGAGCAAAAAAAGGACAGTTTGAAGACGATGAATCACCTGCCGTGAGAATTTTATTTGACGACGAGGTGAAGACAAAAAAGGAGACAGAAACTCCTAAAAACGAAAAAGAATAATTGCTATTTGTAGATATGGAAACACAAAAATTTAGTTATGACAACAGGATTGTCCGCGC
>Ga0308157_10002272_pt1 | contig 32451 bp, 21 predicted proteins | sample PhyBR1_FD_201035 | JGI IMG/M metagenome (GOLD analysis project Ga0308157, IMG submission 201035) | Phyllosphere microbial communities from UC Gill Tract Community Farm, Albany, California, United States - DLSLB.R1 | ecosystem: Host-associated > Plants > Phyllosphere > Unclassified | place: USA...
AGTAACACTTTCACCAGTATTACACGTAAATGCTGATGATGCTGAGGCAGTTGTTCACGCAGTATCTTTCGCATTAGATTACAGAATGCAATATGGCCGTGACGTATTTATCGACTTATTAGGGTATAGAAAATATGGTCACAACGAAGGTGATGAGCCTCGTTTCACTCAACCAGTTTTATATAAAATCATTGCAAAACATCAAAATCCAAGAGATATTTACGCTGAAAAACTATTGTCAGAAGGAGTTATTGATGCAAATTATGTGAATGCAATAGAGAAAGAATATAAAAAAGATCTTGAAGAAAATTTAGAAGCTTCACGCAAAAAGAACTTGACTATCATTACCCCATTTATGCAAAACGAATGGAAGGGATTCAATCAGGTTTCTGACGATGTAATGTTGAAAAAAGTAGACACCAGTTTTGACAAAAAATCATTAGATTCTATTATAAATACTGTTTCGACATTACCATCAGACAAGAAATTTATCAATAAGATAACTAAAATTGTTTCTGACAGAAAAGCAGGATATGATAACAATACTGTTGATTGGGGAACTGCTGAAACATTGGCTTACGGTTCACTTTTGACAGAAGGATTTGATATTAGAGTTTCTGGACAGGACGTAGAACGTGGGACATTCTCTCACCGTCATGCCGTAGTAAAAGTAGAAGATTCTGAAGAAGAAGTAATCTTATTGAACGGAATCGAAAACAAAAAAGGAAATTTCAATATTTTCAATTCACACTTATCTGAGTACGGTGTGCTTGGTTTCGATTATGGTTATGCTTTAGCAAATCCAAATGCATTAACTATTTGGGAAGCACAATTTGGAGATTTCTCTAACGGAGCTCAAATTATGATTGACCAATATATTTCTTGTGGTGAAGATAAATGGAACAACCAAAATGGTATTGTTTTATTATTGCCACACGGATATGAAGGACAAGGAGCTGAGCACTCTTCTGCAAGAATGGAGCGTTATTTACAGCTTTGTGCCCGTCACAATATGTATGTTGCGGATTGTACAACTCCTGCTAACTTCTTCCACTTGTTGAGAAGACAAATGAAAACGACTTTCCGTAAACCTTTGGTAGTTTTCTCTCCAAAAAGTTTATTGCGTGATCCAAGATGCGTATCTACAGTTGATGAATTAGCAAACGGAAGTTTCCAGGAAACTATCGATGATGCTACAGTAAACAAAAAAGAGGTTAAAACGTTGGTTTTCTGTACAGGTAAATTCTATTATGATATTGTTGCCGAAAGAGAAAATAACGGAAGAAAAGATGTTGCGGTTGTTAGAATCGAACAATTGTTCCCATTCCCAGCTGAACAAATCAAAGAAATCATTGCTAAATATCCAAATGCAGATGACTATGTTTGGGCACAAGAAGAGCCTAAAAACATGGGAGCTTACAGTTATATGTTAATGAATTTTGATTTTATCAAATGGAGATTGGCTTCATTAAAAGCATATTCAGCGCCAGCTTCAGGAAGTTACACTAGAGCAAAACGCCGTCACGCCGATGCTATTAGAATGGTATTCGATAAAAATTTATTTAGATAAAAAGTTGGTTTAAAGTTTCAGGTTTAATGTTAAGCAACTTTAAACTTTAAACAAATTAAACCTTAGTTTATAATAAACAACGTTCTTTCGGAACAATTTAGAATTTAAAATTCATAATTTAAAATAATAAGACATGATTTTAGAAATGAAAGTCCCATCGCCAGGGGAATCAATTAAAGAAGTAGAAATTGCAACATGGTTAGTAAAAGATGGTGATTATGTAGAAAAAGACCAAGCTATTGCTGAGGTTGATTCTGACAAAGCGACTCTTGAATTACCAGCTGAAATGAGCGGAGTTATTACATTAAAAGCGGAAGAAGGTGATACAGTAGCGGTAGGAGCAGTAGTTTGTCTTATTGATACTGATGCAGCTAAACCATCAGGTTCGGCTCCGGCAGCAGCTCCTGTAGCTGAAGCACCAAAAGCAACTGAAGCGCCAAAAGCAGCACCTGCACCAGCGGCAGCTCCAGTAGCAGCAGCGCCTGCACCAGCACCATCTTATGCAGCGGGAACTCCATCTCCCGCAGCTAAAAAAATATTAGAAGAAAAAAATATCGCTCCAGCATCTGTATCAGGAACTGGTAAAGGCGGAAGAATAACTAAAGATGATGCTGTAAACGCAGTGCCTTCAATGGGAACACCAACTGGAGGAAACCGTGGAACTGAGCGTACAAAATTATCAATGTTGCGTCGTAAAGTGGCTGAAAGATTAGTTTCTGCAAAAAACGAAACGGCTATGTTGACTACTTTCAACGAAGTAAACATGACGCCAATCAACTTAATTCGTAACGAATATAAAGATGCATTCAAAACAAAACATGGTGGTTTAGGATTAGGTTATATGTCTTTCTTTACTAAAGCAGTTACCAGAGCTTTGGAATTGTATCCAGACGTAAACTCTATGATGGATGGTGACTACAAAATCGCTTATGATTTTGCAGACATTTCAATTGCAGTTTCCGGACCAAAAGGTTTGATGGTTCCTGTAGTTCGTAACGCTGAAAACTTGACTTTCCGTGGTGTTGAAGCTGAAATCAAAAGATTAGCACTTAGAGCTCGTGACGGACAAATCACTGTTGATGATATGACTGGTGGTACTTTTACAATTACTAACGGTGGTGTATTTGGTTCTATGTTGTCTACTCCAATTATCAACCCTCCTCAATCTGGAATCTTAGGGATGCACAACATCATCGAGCGTCCAATTGCTGTAAATGGTAAAGTGGAAATTCACCCAATGATGTATGTAGCACTTTCTTATGACCACAGAATTATCGATGGGCGTGAGTCTGTTGGTTTCTTGGTTGCTGTAAAAGAAGCATTAGAAAATCCATTAGAATTATTGATGGGTGGAAATGCTAAGAAAGCATTGGAATTGTAATAATAGATTTGATATACTTAAATCCCGTTTCAGTTTTGGAACGGGATTTTTTTGTTTATTTGCTTACGCTAATAACATTATTTTATGTCTTCCAACAAAAAACAAGCCGCAATTAGTTTTATTTTTATCACAATGTTAATCGATATTACGGGTTGGGGAATTATTATTCCAGTTATCCCAAAGTTGATTGAAGAGTTAATACATGGGGATGTTAGTGAAGCAGCAAAATATGGCGGCTGGTTGACTTTTGCGTATGCAATAACCCAATTTATGTTTGCGCCTTTGATAGGCAATTTGAGTGATAAATTTGGACGAAGACCAATCATCTTAATTTCTCTTTTTGCTTTTTCATTAGATTATTTATTGCTAGCATTTGCACCAACAATTACATGGTTATTTGTTGGTAGAATAATAGCAGGATTAACTGGCGCCAGTATTTCAACTGCTTCGGCGTATATTGCAGACGTGAGCACACCAGAAAACAGAGCCAAAAACTTCGGGATGATTGGTGTGGCTTTTGGACTTGGATTTATAATTGGACCTGTTATTGGAGGCGTTCTCGGACATTACGGATCTAGAATTCCGTTTTATGCGGCTGCAGTTTTGTGTTTGCTGAACTTCTTGTACGGTTATTTTATTTTACCCGAATCATTATCAAAAGAAAACAGAAGACCATTGAATTTGAAAAGAGCCAATCCGATAGGAGCTTTTTTAAACCTTAAAAAACATCCATCACTTTACGGCTTGATAATCGCTTTGTTTTTGATTTATGTGGGAGCGCATGCTGTAGATAGCAATTGGACTTATTTTACGATGTATAAATTTAGTTGGGATGAAAAAATGGTTGGAATTTCACTAGGAATTGCCGGAGTTTTAGTAAGCCTTGTGCAAGGTGGTTTAATACGATGGACTAGCCGCAAATTAGGAAATGAAAAAAGTATCTATATTGGGATTTCGTTATATACTATCGGTATGTTTTTGTTCGCTTTTGCTTCAGCTAGCTGGATGGTATTTCTTATTTTGATTCCGTATTGTATGGCTGGTATTGCAGGACCATCGTTGAGAGCTATAATTTCTACACATGTTTTACCAACAGAACAAGGTGAAATCCAAGGGACAATTGCAAGTTTGATGAGTGCTGCAACGATTATTGGCCCACCAATGATGTCGAGTGTTTTTTATTATTTTACTCACGCTGGTGCGCCACTTCAATTTGCTGGTATGCCATTTATCTTAGGCGGTGCATTGATGATGACTAGTGGTGTTGTTGCTTATTTTTCGTTAAAAAAGTATGCTATTTCAAATACAGAGAATCATTAATGTAAGCAATGATTTCTTTATGCCACATTAAAAACATCCGAACCAATAACGCGGAGAATGGAATAATTTTAAGATAAAAAACCCCAAATTCCAATTCTACTGGAGTTTGGGATTCTTCATTGAATTTAAACTTAAAGAATTTGAGATTATTCTTTTATAAGCTTCACTGTTTTTTCAGCTCCTTCAACTTTTATTTTTAGAAAATAAACCCCTTTGGCGAAATTGGATAAGTCAATTTCCGAATGCAGGCTGTTTATTCGTTTAGTTAAAAGTGCTTCACCTTTTATGGACATTAGAATTACTTCATCAATAACAGAAGTGTTTGAAATAGTAAAAATGTTCTTCACAGGATTTGGGTAAAATGTAAAATCTTTAATTGCAAAGTCATTCTTTCCTAAAGTGCCTGATTTTACTGTTACTTCCAATCTTTCTATGCTTTCAATTCCGTTTATAGTTTGGGATGCATAGTAAGTTGCTCCATCTTCAATAACGGTTGTTAATGGTAAGGGACTTTCATTCATTTTGCTTGTTTTTCTAGCTAAAGGATTCTGATTGACATACCATTTAATGTTTTGTCCATCAATGACAAGATCTGCTAAAGTTTGTCCAGGCTTAAATTCCAAAGTCAATTTAATTTGCCCATTCATTGACGGGGCTGGTGGATCTACCAAGGCATTCATTGTTATAGAACATCCATTCTTATCTTGAGTATTAACGGTATATAAACCAGGAGTTAGTTCTGCGAAAACGTTGTTCGTTTGAAATAGATCTAAATTAGGAGATATTGCATACAGATAATTACCGGCACCGCCTGATGCATTGACAGTAATCGTTTGATTTTTTACCACCGTCAGAGTAGTTAACGCAATGGCAGGTTCCGAAACAGCAATTGCAGCTGTCGCGAGGCATCCATTAGCATCTTTTACAGTTATATTATGCATGCCAGCAAGCAAATTAGTAAAAACCATACTGCTGTCAATGCCAGATATATAAGGTCCGTAATCTAGAGAATAAAGATAAGGTGCCACTCCAGCAGATACGGCTGCTATTGAGCCTGTATTATTGCCTTTGCATTGTACAGCTGAAATAAGAGTTGTTGCAATGGCTGGATAGGTTGCTTGGGTTATTTCCGCGAGAATTGTAGTTGTATTATTTTCAGCGTCACGAACTTTTACGGGATAATTCCCTGGGTTGAATATTGAATATTCATTTGAACTCGTATAAGTTGCACCGTTGTCAAATGAATATTGATAAGGAACTGTTCCTCCTGTCGCATTAACAGTTATTATTCCAGGGCCATTGCATGTTATTGATGTTGTGGTAACGCTGGCTATAACTGAGTTAGGTTTGGTAACGATAGTAATTGTTTGTAAATGGATACATCCATTTGCGTCCCTCACAGCAACATCGTACTGTCCGACTTTTAGACTGGTAAAAATAGGATTTGCTTGAAAAAGATTAATTGGATACCCGCTTTTTACCAGTGCATAAGAATAAGGAGCAACTCCTCCCACAGCACTAACGGTTATGGTTCCATCGTCATCAGAAATTGTTGTTGCGTTTGTGGTAAATGCTGTCATTGATAAAACAGGAGGTTCTACAATGGTTGTAACCATAGTAAACACATATCCAAGAGCATCTTTTACTGTTACATAATAATTTCCTATAGATAAATTATTGAAAACATTCCCCGAAACATAGTCATTCCCTATTGAATACGTGTAAGGCGCTGTTCCTCCCGTAGCATTGATTGTGATTGCACCATCATTGCTTCCGCCGTTGCAAGTTGTATTTAGAACTGTTGCTGTTGCCGTAAGTCCCTGACTTGGATCTATTGCTGTAAGTAAAGCTGGAGAAATGCAATTTTTACTGTCTTTTATAAATGCGACATAGGTACCTGCTTGTAAATTATAAAAAGTGTTCGTACTGCTATAAGTTAAACCATTATCAATAGAATAATAGAAGGGAGCTTGTCCCGAATTTGCAATAATAGTGATTGATGCATTACAGCAATTTGTTGGATTGGTGTGAAGTACAACTCCGTTTACGGAAACTAGTGGACTTATTGTTATCGAATTTGTATTTGAAATCGTATTTCCAGCATCTTTTACATCGATGATATATGTTCCAGCACTTAGATTGTTAAAAGTATTATTGGTTTGAAAGGCTCCTCCATTTATAGAATAAGAATAAGGAGGTAGTCCACCAACGGCATTAACTTCTAACGAGGCATTACTGATACAATCCATTTCTTTGGTAATGGCTGCTGTTACATTTAAAGGAGACAATTCTGAGATATTTATATCATTTTGTAAAAATGTACAACCTCTTGAGTCCTTAATTTGTAAGTTATAAAGTCCTGTTGGCAAATTGTCAAATGTATTAGATGTTTGTGGACCTGTAATCAATACTGTATTATTATATAGAAAATATGTATAAGGAGGAGTCCCATCTACTGTAGATGCCGTAATCGATTTGTCATTAACCACAACCGTTGATTTTAACGGAATGGGATCATTTATTGTTATTGATACAATGGCACTGCAGCTATTACTGTCTGTAACTTTTATAGTGTGGAATCCTGATTGCAGATTACTAAAAGTATCATTATTTTGGGATGCAGAATTATCCACTGTAAAAGTATAAGGAGCTTGACCTTGAATTACATTAGCCTTTAATCTACCATCGCTGGCACCATAACAGGTTATTTCAGAAATAATTTCGGCTGATACTAATACTGGTTTTGCATTCGTAATAGCAGCTGAAATATTAGTTTTAAAATTATTTAAATCTCGGATAGTTATTGTATAGCTTCCAGCAGTTAAATCAGGAAAGACATTAGAGGTTCTATAATGAAGTCCATTATCCAATGAATATTGATATGGGCTTTTTCCTCCTATAGCAGTTACTGTTATAATACCAGTGAGATTAGCACATGTTATTGGATTAAGTATAGTTGTTCCTGTAAATGATGATGATTCAGAAATTTTTATATTGTCATGAACAAAAGTATCGCCTTTTGAGTCAGTTACCACGATCAGATAAGAACCATTTATTACCTCTGTAAATATATTACTGGACTGAGATGTAATTATTGGCATTCCTGAGGGGTCTGCAAGTGAATACTTGTAAGGAAGTACTCCTCCGGTCGTAGTAATAGTTATTGTTCCTTTGTCAATTGCAACTGTTGAAACCATAGGTAATGTCACTTCGATTGATGTGCTTGCCGTGCAATTATTTACCGTTTTTACATGTACAACATGATTTCCATAGCTTACATTAGAAAAGACAGTGCCTTTTGAGTAACTACCTCCATCCAACGCATAATCATTAGGATTTTTAGCATCACCTCCAGTGGCGTCAACTGTAACCGTTTTATCTTTAATTTTAATATTAAAAGTGATCGGTGGAGGAGCTGACAACACAACAGATTTTGAAACAATACACCCATTAGAATCCTTTACTGATGCAAGGTAATTACCTGCTGGTAAATTTTCGAAAGCTGTGTAAGAAGTGTAGTGCACCTCATCTATTGAAAAAACATTAGGGGCTTTTCCTCCACTTGCCCCAATACTTATTCTTCCATTAGAAGCACCGTTACATAATAAATTTGTTATAGTAGTTGTTATTTGGGGCAGATTTATTGGCTCAATTATCGCAACAACAGAAATTTCAGTGCCCTGATTATCAATAACTTTAATATTGTAAGTTCCATCAACTAAATTTGCGAATATATTAGAATTAGTATAAGTTTTGCCGTTATCTATCGAATATTGATATGGCAAAGCACCTCCATTCGGAGTAATAGTGATCGTTCCGGTAGTAATGATACATGTAATTGGTGTTACCATTGCCGTTGCTGTAAGTGGAGTAGGGCCATTGAGAATATTTATCCCTTTCTGTGATAAGGTACATCCGTTTGCATCAGTCACCAATGCTTCATATGATCCTGCCGCTAAACCGGTAAAGGGATTAGTTATTTTAGAGGGAATCAGTATTCCATTACTGTCTTTAAGAGAATAATTATATGGGGCTGGACCTCCAGAAACAATTAGTTCTATTTTTCCTTCATTAGTAGAATTACTGTCATTTGTGGTAACTGTTGTCATAACTATAGACGGATAGCGCTGACGTATTTGTAAAGAAAAAGAAGTTATACATCCAGTTGAATCCTGTATTTTCATAGTATAGTTGCCAACGTCTAAGTTGTTAAAAACATTTGAAGACGTAAATTCATTCCCATTTCCAATGGAATAAAGATAGGGTGCTTTCCCTCCTGATCCAGTGATTTCAATTATTCCGTCGTTTGCTCCTTGACATGAAACAGGATCCATTTTGTTTGCTATCCATGATAAGGGACTTAAAGATTCTACGATTAATGATTTTGAAGCCACGCAGCCATTCCCATCTCTAATATAAACTATTTGATTCCCTGGGCTTGGATTAGTAATAACATTGTTTCTAGTAAAAATAACCCCCGCATGTGAATATTCATAATTAGAATCCCCTCCATTTCCTGTAATTACTATGGTTGGAATGCAATTCACATACTGAATTACTGTCTCAGCAGTTAAAATAGGATTTACAATCAAATTGAAAAAATTTGTTTTAATAGTTCCATTATTATCAATTCTCGCATAGATGGTTGTAGAACTTGCAGCTGTATTATAATCTGCAGGATTAGCTATTGCATTTATATTATTGGTTGCATCAGCAAGGCTTAAATGATAACTAATTGTCGTTTGATCAGGATCCAAATCTCCAATTAAGTATGTTTTTTGCTCGTTTAAATCAAAATTATTGTTTCCTGAGCAATGCACTACATCATTGACTTGGGCATAAAAAACAGTAGTAAATAAGAAAATAAAAAAAAGTAAAGTTTTTTTCATATGTGTAGGTTTGTTAAAAGTTGGAGCAATCAAATGTAAATGTATCACTTTATTTCAAATAAAGACAATGATTGTAATAATCAATAATAGCCTTGCCTTGCAATAAAATATCAGCGCCAATAATACCATCAACAGGTTTTGCTTTGTATGCAATTAAAGCTTCATTTACATGAGATAGATCAAAAATTACCAATTCAAGTCCTGAATATTTCCAACGGCCTAATTGTATTTTGGTATTGCGTCCCATTTGCGTCAGCATTCCGGTGGCTCCAGCGCCAGATGCTTTGGTTATAGAATCTTGTGCTTCGACTTGAAAAATTGTGATACTCTCAAAACCTATGCAACTATTGGAAGCTCCAGTATCCAATATAAAATTTCCTTTTATGCCGTTGATTTTGGCTTTGATCAAAAGATGTTGGGTTTTGGTTACTTTAAATTTTATCTTTTTGTATTTTTCTTTTTTGAGGATTTCCTGAAGTTTTTCCATTTTTTAGGCTTAATATGAATTTAAAGTAAATTAATATGATTTATAATACTTTAAATTATCGTGTAAAGTTGCTAAGTTAGAAAGATTATAAGTTCTGTGTTTCAAATTATCTAATTTTCATATTTCCTAATTGTCTAATTCTCCAATTGTCTAATCCCTTTTTTGGTTAAGCACCGTATTTAGAGTATTTTTGCAGCATTAAATTTTACACTTGGAAACAACAGCAATACTTACCGATACCCACACTCATTTATATTCTGAAGAATTTGATCAGGACCGCAACCAAATGATGCAACGCGCCATAGAGAATGGCGTTACTCGCTTTTTTATACCTGCGATAGATTCTACTTGCACGCAAAGCATGTACGATTTGGAAAAAGATTATCCTAATAATGTGTATTTGATGATGGGTTTGCATCCTACTTATGTTAAGGAGAATTATTTGGAAGAGTTGCAGCATGTAGAAAATGAGTTGGCCAAAAGGAAATTCGTAGCAATTGGCGAAATCGGTATTGATTTGTATTGGGACAAAACACATTTAGTAGAACAGCAAATTGCTTTTAGAAAACAAATTCAGCTGGCGAAACAATATAAATTGCCAATTGTAATTCATTGTCGTGAGGCTTTTGATGAGATTTTTGAAATTTTAGAAGAAGAAAAATCACCTGAATTATTTGGTATTTTTCACTGTTTTACGGGAACTTATGAGCAGGCGTTACAAGCGATTTCGTATAATATGAAATTGGGAATTGGCGGAGTGGTAACTTTTAAAAATGGAAAAATTGATCAGTTTTTAGGCAAAATTGATTTATATCATATTGTGTTAGAAACGGATTCACCATATTTGGCACCGATTCCTTATCGTGGCAAACGCAACGAAAGTAGTTATTTGGTAAATGTAGCCGATAAATTGGCGCAAATTTACGGCGTTACAGCAAGTGAAATTGCAGCAATAACAACTGAGAATTCAAGAGAAATATTCGGGATTTAACGCCGATTTTCTGTAACTTTAATATTTTTTTTGTTCTTTTGTCCAACTAAATTGAAAACAAAAATGAATAAATTTGATGCGATCCGGTCTTTTTATGATTCCGAAGTTAATGAAGGAATATTAAAAGTAATTGATCATCCAATGATGAAGGCTTTGATGAACTTTTGTTTTCCAGGAGTCGATGATGAAATTTGGAAAGAGCAACTTCGAAAAACACATTCTATTCGTGATTTTCAATGCAATTTTATTTACTACGGAGTACAACAAGTCTTAGAGAAAAGTTCAGAAGGATTAACGACTTCGGGCTTTGAAAAATTAGAGAAAAACACAGCTTATCTATTTGTTTCTAATCATAGAGATATTGTTTTGGATACAACATTATTAAACGCCAGTTTGTTTGAACATGGACTAGATATGACTTCATCGGCTATTGGCGATAATTTGGTCAAAAAATCTTTTTTAAAAATCTTATCAAAATTAAATAGAAATTTTTTAGTTCAACGTGGATTATCACCTAGAGAATTGCTGGTGAGTTCCAAATTGTTGTCTGAATATATGGCTCAACTTTTGTTGCACGAAAATCGTTCGGTTTGGATCGCACAACGCGAAGGAAGAACCAAAGATGGAAACGACGAAACCAATCCAGGAGTTCTGAAAATGATTGCAATGGGTTCTGATGAACCAAATATAATGGACTATTTTAAGAAAATTAAAATTGTACCAGTTTCCATATCTTACGAATATGATCCGACCGATGCTTTGAAAATGCCTCAATTATTGGCTGAAGCTAATAATGAAATTTACATCAAGGAGAAAAATGAAGATTTCAAGACGTTGTTGAGTGGTATTATTGGTCAAAAGAAAAGAATCCATATTCATGTTGGAGAAGTGCTCGATACAGAAATAGATGATATTGTAAAAAATGTGGATACAGTAAACAAACAAGTTCAGGCATTGGCACAAGTTATTGACGATTCTATTTTGGTTAATTATAAATTGTGGACGACTAATTTTATTGCTTATGATATTCTAAACGACACTAAACGATTTGCTCATTTGTATACTGAAAATGAAAAATTACTTTTTGAGCGAAGATTAGAATTGCGAATAGATCATGAGCATCCAGTAGCTAAACAAGGCTTTTTGGATATGTATGCCAATCCAGTTGTCAATAAGCTAAAATATGTTGATGCACTCGCTCTCTAAGCCTAAAATCCTCTTGATTTATACCGGTGGAACTATTGGTATGAGAAAAGATTTTGAAACAGGAGCTCTAAAAGCATTTAATTTTAGCAAATTGCTACATAGTATTCCGGAATTACAATTATTGGACTGTGAGATTGATACTTTCTCTTTCGAAAATCCAATAGATTCTTCGGATATGAATCCGGAACATTGGGCTGAAATGGCCCGAACTATCGAAAAAAATTATCTTGATTTTGATGGTTTTGTTGTGCTTCATGGTTCGGATACGATGTCATATTCGGCTTCGGCATTGAGTTTCATGTTTGAAAATCTTTCTAAACCGATTATTTTCACAGGCTCTCAATTGCCAATCGGAGATTTGAGAACTGATGCTAAAGAAAATTTAATTACAGCTATTCAAATCGCTTCTTTACAGGAAAATGGGAAGCCATTAATTAAAGAAGTTTGTCTTTATTTCGAATACAAATTATATCGCGGAAATAGAACTACAAAGATTAATGCGGAGCACTTTAGAGCTTTTGTTTCGCCAAATTATCCTTTTTTGGTCGAATCTGGGGTGCATTTGAAAATAAATTCAGATTTGTTTTTGGAAACTAATGCGGAAACTTCTTTGAAAGTAAATACCAATTTGGATAACAATGTGGCTATCATCAAAATGTTTCCGGGAATCAATAAAAAGGTTTTAACTGCTATTTTGAATAGTGAAGATTTAAAAGGCGTTGTTCTTGAAACCTATGGCGCAGGAAACGCCCCAACCGAAGAATGGTTTTTACAACTTTTGCAAACCGCTATTTCCAAAGGATTACAAATTGTAAATGTTACGCAATGCGCTATCGGAAGCGTGAGTATGGGACAATATGAAACTAGTACCACTATGAAAAAACTGGGAATAATTTCTGGAAAAGACATAACTACCGAAGCTGCCATTACCAAATTAATGTATCTATTGGCGCAAAACATATCACATAATGACTTCAAAATTGCATTTGAAACTTCTTTGAGAGGAGAAATGCAATAATTTGGATTTTTACTTTCTAAATTCATTTTTTTTGGTGTTATTTGCACTCCAATAAAATAGAGAGGTGTCCGAGTGGTTGAAGGAGCTAGCCTGGAAAGCTAGTATATGGGTAACTGTATCGAGGGTTCGAATCCCTTCCTCTCTGCAAATTCACCTGATTATCAGCGAATTACAGCAATTACACCCAAATTTACACCCACTTTTGTAAAAATGTGGGTGTTTTTTTTTTGTAATAAATTTTATATTTAAAAGGAATTGTAAAATTGGCTACTATTTTTAACTCTACAAAAGAAGTCTTTCAATAAAATGGCATTATATCAAAATACAGTTCTAATTGATTATCTCAAACAATTAGATCAAACTAAAGTAAGTAAAGATTACAGTGGTTTGCTAAAAAATGAGTAAAATATTGAAAAGTCTTTTTTAGAAAAAAGTCCAAGAAAGAATATGCTTTTAAACTCAATTATATCTTATGTTAGTTGTAGCTTTTGAGCCTTTTAAACAAAATCCTAAATTTTATTTTTATTTTCAAAAATAGAATATCATCCAAGTCCTTTCATGTATTCTCGATAAGACTCAAATTTTTTGAAAATTATATCTTCCGTTGAGTTTGAGTTTTTCGCCTTTAAAACTGAACCCTTAATATAAAAATGATTTTAGAAAACAATCAGGACAAGTTTAAATCAAGTGTTCTTGGCTTGTTTGAGGAACGAAAAGAAGTCTTGAAACACTTTTTAAGGCTTGGTATGTAATTGTGTCTAAAGTCATTTTTTAACACCTTTGTTTGGTTTTTTATGGCAAAAATTCAAACTGCAATGTGTAATTAAAATTTTGAGGATATGAGAAGCAGAAAACAAAACAATAAGGTCGTTTTTATGTAGCTTATTTGCACAAAGATTTTTCGTCGACGGACAAATGTGCTACATAAAAATTTCCTTGTTTTTGTCCCTGGTTAATTTGGCTTTTTCTGCCAGATTTACCAAGAGATAAAAACCTGATAAACTTGAGAAACGGGAGGGGCGGAGGCAGGATTTTGAATGTGCAATTACGTGGATTTAATTTTAGTTTTCGTAGAATTATTAGCAAATTCATCTGTTTCCGGTGACATAGAAACTGTTTTAGCCTTTCCTTTAACCATTGTCTCAGTGACGAAAATAACTTCCCCTTTTTTCTTAGCAAAATAATCAGATTGAAGTAATCTAAAATGCCCTTTTCTAAAATGCGGTATTTTTGATATTGACGAGTTGCCAATATCTTTTATCTTTTCCGATAGCTGGAATGTAACATTTCTATCTGCCTTACCAACGCTTTTTTCAAATAGATTATTTGGCACTCCCTCAGAAACACAATCTGGGAAGCATTTCATATAGGCAATTGTATTAATCGCAAGTCGAAACATCTTTAAAATGGTTAATGAAATTTGGTCGTTTTTTTTATTTAGTTCTGTATAGTATTTATCAGACATTCGACCGCCATTTTCGCCCTGTGAAAAGTATAGTTCCACGGCACCATCTTCTTCGATACTAAATGAAAAGGCATATCCGTCCGCTTCATAGGGTAAATGCAGTGCAAATTTATATATAGTTTGCTCGCTTTTTATGTTTGAATAAGTATGGAAAACATCATTGCTTTGTCCATTTTCATATAGGAATTTTTTAATACCATCCAAATCGGACAAAGGAGTGTCTTCAAGAAAGTCTCTCAATTGCTTATCCAAAAAGAAAATATGTAAAAGCTCTCCTTTCGAATCTGTTCTCCATAATTCTAATCCTGATATAACCAATTGTCTCGACTCCTGAGTTTCTCCGTTCCCAATAGGATTAACTAGAAGATTTCTTTTGAGTGAATAGAATACTTGCTCATCCGTAAAATCTGGGGTAAGTTTTTTTTGAGTCCCATAAAGATGCTTCCAAAAATATTTTAGAGGTCTACTGTAATATACTTTTCTAGCCATATCAATTTATTTTGAATGCGTTAAGCAATTGCCTACGTTCTGGTAATCATCGGGTTTGGGACTAAATTAAACCCTATTTTCGGATTTGCCAAATCATCCCAAATACAAAACCAATTTCCCACTAAGCCTATTGCCCAAATCCGTTGTAGAACCTGTTAGGTAGCGTAACATTATGTGCAAACTTATTCCGTTTTTAATTGTTTTATTCAGTATTTTCATTAAGAAAATTATTAACAAAAGCGCCAACTAATTAACAAATTGAAATATAAGTAAATACTTGTTTAAAGTTAAGTGTAAATTTACAATTCAATTTTTAATTATCGAAATGAAAGGAAAAGTAAGTTTTGTGCTTGGCATTGTAGGTATAGCTATTTATTTAATTTTAGGAAACGAACATCAAGCTATAAAAGATTCAATTTTAAAAATATCAATTGGTTTTTTTGTGGCTGTTTTAGTTGATCTGATAGTATTTATAATAGAAAACAGAAATAAATGGAATATTATAAAACCTCAAATTATAAAACGAAACAAAGAAGTAAGGGTTACTGTCGCATACTTATTCAGAATTGAAGTGAATGGAAAATATGCTTTAATAAAAAGACATAAAAAAGATCGTATAGGATATCAGCCAATTGGAGGAGCTTTTAAATATTTTAAAGAAGAGAATCGAGAGTGTTTCGATAAACTAGGAATTGAGCCGTGTAATTATGTCGAACGAGATGAGGATACCGATAGCGATTTGAGAATTAGAATTAACAAGCGAAAAAATTTGGGAAAATTCCTTAAGTGGTTTGAAAGCCGGAAAGATAGGGAAGTTGATCCTTGGCGAGAATTTTATGAAGAGTTAGTTGAGCCGGGTATTTTAAGTTCCGATTTATTTAAACACGTAAAATATGTATTTGTTGGTAAGCATCTCGAAGGAATATTTCCTGCAAGTGTATTTCCCATTGACGAATTTCGCTACGCTGAAATATATGAACTTAGACCTGATACTGAAGCTCAGAAAAAAGCTATAGCAGATATGAAAAATTCTGACCAAATTATTTTTGCTACACCCAATGAAATAAGAAGTGGCTCTGTAAATGGTCAAGCTATATTACCTCATACTTTTAAAATTTTACCACGATGATGTTTACAACAAACAAGACCACGCAGTTAGATGATTTGCTAGATAAAATGGCTGAAAGTCTTCAACTTGATGATACTCGATACGATAGAATGAAAAGTAGTTATGAAGCATTGAAAAATTGGATAGAAAGCGATGATGTGTTTTTTAAGCCATATAACTATGATTTATATCCACACGGTTCTGTTAGAATTTTAACGACTGTAAAGCCATATGGGAAAGATGAATTCGACTTAGATGTAGCTTTACATCTCGCTTATGGCAACCCACACACTCCCGACAGGGTTTATAAAGAACTTATGAGAAGGCTTAATGAACACGAAAGATATAGTCAACAATTAGAGTTAAAAAATAGATGCATCAGACTTAACTATGCAGGTGATTATCATATGGACATTCTTCCAGGAATTCAAGAATATAGTTGGGATAGTAATACTTTGCAAGTTCCAGATCGTGATTTGGGTTATTGGGTAACTAGCAATCCGAGAGGATATGCTGATTGGTTTAAGGCAAAAGCAAATCTTGCATCAAGTAGTATCTTAGAAAAAGCACTTAGGGCAGAAAATCTACCTACTGATAATTTTAAATATAAAAAGCCTTTACAGCGAGCAGTACAATTGATTAAAAGATATAGGGATATTTATTTTAGCGAAAATGCTGAGTACAAGACCTCAAGTATTATTTTAACTACAATCGCTGGGAATTACTATAACGGAGAGGAAAGTATTTTTAAAACAGTGGAGAATATCGTCCAATCGATTGAAATGCATACTAATGCAACAAGTAATCGTTTAAAGGTGTTTAATCCTGTAAATGAGAAAGAGGATTTTACTGATAAATGGGAATCGGAACCTGAATATTATGATGCATTCAAAAACTTTGCAAAACATCTGCGTGAAGAATGGCAAAAGCTAAAAGTTGACAATGGTGTTATGGAAGAAAGTACAATTTTAACAAAGCTATTTGGTAAAGAAGTATTTTCTGAAGCTCAAGTTCGACAGGGAAATCAAATAGAAGATTATCGTAAAAATAATAAATTAAGTGTTGGAGCTGTTACGGGTATTCTTTCCCAAAGGTCATCTGAGCATACAACAAATATTAAACCTAATACTTTCTTTGGAAATTGAAAAAGATTTTTAATTTTAAAAAAACAAAACCAATAGCAACTCAAATAAGCTCACTAAGAAGCCATTTTCCAAACTTTTCTGTTACATTTTCTGGACACAATAGTTTGAAAGTTATAGGCAAACTTTGTCCCACAGCTAGAAGTGTAGAATATAGTTTTGAACTTGATTATGTGTTAAAAGGTAAACCAGTAATTAAAATTTTGAATCCTGTTCTAATAAAAAACTTTAATGGGGATAAAATACCCCATATTTATTCAGATGACAGTTTATGTTTGTATAGACCAAAATATGGGGAGTTTACAAGTTCTGACTTAATATCTGAAACAATCATTCCTTGGGCTGTTCTTTGGCTTTATTATTATGAAGTTTGGCATATGACAGGCAAATGGTTGGGTGGAGGTGAACATATCGAAACAAAATAAGTACTTTTTACAATTCAGAATTTTTAACAATTTTTTTATGTTTAAATTTCTACATTTTAAAATCTAATTGTTTTCAACTAAATTCTGATTTTCGGGGTTATGCTACCTAACTCGTTTACATATGTGACAAAATCACACAAAGCCACCTTAATTTGGGTGGATTGGAGTGATTTCAATACATTTTGCTAATATATAAATTAAAAGTAATAAACGTCATTCTAGAAAATCCTAAGGCCTGATCGCACGATCAGGCTTTTTAATGTTTAACGTTCTAGAACTACAGCGGGTTGGGACTAAATTAAGCCATATTTTCGAATTTACTACACAAGCAGTAGCGAACAGGAAAAAAGTACATTAAAACGTTAAAAACTAAATAAAATGTACTGTGATTAATGAACAATAAAAATGAACGCTGAATCTCTAATTAAATCATAAACAAAAGGGTTGGAAAATATGCAATATTCAAGTTCATCAAAACGAACGTTAAAATAACTTTGTCCACACATCCTGAATGAGATATCCAGTTAACATTCTTTTTTGTAGTTGTTTTTTAAGGTTATAGAGAACTTAATTTAGCATAACTATGTGTTTTATGATGCCTTATTAGCAATTTAAAACTTCATTCTTTGAATCCGAACAGCGTTTAAAATGGCTAATAAGGCAACCCCTACATCTGCAAAAACGGCTTCCCACATTGTGGCTAATCCTCCTGCGCCAAGAGTAAGTACAATTGCTTTTACTGCAAATGCCAAACCAATGTTTTGATAGACGATTTGTTTAGTTTTTTTACCGATATTTATCGCTGTAAATATTTTATAAGGCTGGTCATTTTGTATTACAATATCAGCAGTCTCAATAGTGGCATCACTGCCTAAACCTCCCATTGCAATTCCTGCATCGGCAAGGGCAACTACTGGCGCATCATTGACACCATCACCCACAAAAGCAATCTTTAAGTTTTGAGATTTCAATTCTTCAACTTTTTCAACTTTGTTTTCAGGCAACAAATCACCGAATGCTTGGTCGATATTCAATTCTTTGGCCACTGCATCGACAACGGCTTGTTTGTCCCCTGAGAGCATTACTGTTTTTACATTTATTTTATGCAGACTTTCGATAGCTTGTTTGGCATCTTCTTTGATTTCATCAGCAATTAGAAAGTAACCTGCATATTTTTGATTGATGGCAATAACGATTATTGTAAATGGAGTATTGTCAATTTCTGTATCATAACTGATGTTGAATTTCTTCATCAGTTTTACATTTCCTGCAAGGATTTCATTTCCATCTACTTTTCCTTTTAGTCCGTGTCCTGCGATTTCTTCTACATCGGTAACGGCTACATTTTTTTCAGCACCTTTGGCATATTCAATAATAGCAGTTCCCACGGGATGGGTTGATTTGGTTTCGAGAGCCGATGCATATTTTATTAGATCAGTTTCGGGAACATCAACGGCTACTACTTTTTGAACTTTGAAAACCCCTTTGGTCAGCGTTCCAGTTTTATCCATCACAACTACTTGAATGGAAGCCATTATATCCAGAAAACTTGAGCCCTTAAATAATATTCCGTTTTTACTGGCTGAACCAATTCCACCAAAATATCCTAAAGGAATAGAAATTACTAACGCACAAGGACAGGAAATAACCAAGAAAACTAATGCTCTGTATAACCAGTCTCTAAACACATAATTTTCGACAAATAGCATTGGAACTAAGCAGATCCCGATTGCCAAAAACACAACTATTGGCGTATATATTTTAGCAAATTTTCGAATGAATAGTTCTGTTGGTGCTTTTTTGGCAGTGGCGTCCTGAACCATTTCCAATATTTTCGAGAGTTTACTGTCAGAATAAGTAGTTGTAACCTCCACCTGAGCAACAGTATTTAGATTAATCATTCCCGCAAGAACAGTTTCCCCTTTTTCTTTTGTATCTGGTTTACTTTCACCTGTTAAAGCAGATGTGTTTAAGGAAGCATTGTCTGAAAGCAATTTTCCGTCGAGAGCTAATTTTTCCCCAGGCTTTAATTGGATGATTTCGCCGATAGTAATTTCGGATGCTTTTTTATCAATAGTATTTCCATCTTTGATTACTGTAGCGGTATCTGGTCTTTGATCCAATAATAATTTGATGTTGCTTTTTGCTCTTTGAACGGCTAGCATTTGGAATATTTCGCCAATAGCATAAAACAGCATAACAGCAACGCCTTCGGGATATTCTCCAATGGCAAATGCTCCAATAGTGGCAATAACCATTAATAAAAATTCTGAAAAGATTTCACCTTTAAGTATGCTTTCAACCGCTTCCTTTATAACCGGAAAACCCACAGGTAAATACGCTCCTGCATACCAAGCAATACGAACCCATCCTGTGAACCAAGATTGAGGAAAATAGTTATCAAAACCTATGGCAATGAGTAATAGTACAAAACTTATTATTGCTGGCAGGAACATTTGAAAAGTAGACTTTCCTTCGGTTGAAGAATCGTGATTGTGTCCATCATCATCTGAATGATTTTCATTATCAGTACAACAACATCCTGTTTGTTTGTCGGTTTTGTGATTTATTTTTTCTTCCAATGTGCAACAAAGCTGTTTGCCGTTTGCATCGTATGTATGCTGATGTTTCATATTGTTTCAATTATTAATCTTCGTGTTCTCCGCCACCTTTCATAGCTGACAGTAAATAAAATGAGCCTTTTACTACAATTTTTGCATCGGCAGGAATTGCTTCAACAAATTTCACTTCAGTATAACCTAAATCGGTTGTTCCTGGCATAACTTCTATCGCTTTGAAATGTACTTCGTTGTGTCCTTCTTCTTCAGAATGAGCTTCGCCTTCTTTATGTTCGTGTGCTTCTGTTTTTTTAGCTGTGTCCTTTTCTTGGTGATCCTCTTGAATATAGACAAAGTACTTATCTCCATTTTTTACTACTGCATCTTTTGGCAGGGCAGGAACGGTTGAGTTTTTAATACTAATATTGGCAGAAACATACATTCCGGAAATTAAATCTTTAGAATCAGCTGGATTTATTTTGGCGTGAACGGCAACGGTTTTACTATCATTTGAAAATGATTTATTGATGCCGAATATTTTTCCTTTGATGGATTTGTTTCCTTGGTTTGTCAAAATAAAATCAATAGTCTGACCAACAGAAATAGATCCTAAATCTTTTTCATATACATCCAAATCCAAGTGCATCTGGGTGTTATCAACCACTTCAAAAAGAGTTACTCCTGTTTCTGCAAATGCCCCTTTGGCAATACTAATTTTCCCAACGTAACCTGATATTGGAGAAACTATCGGCACTAAACTTGAACCGCTAGTACTCATATTCAATGCCTGTAATTTGCTCTTTGATGCCTTGGCTCTTGCTCTTTCAACAGCAAGTTTTGCTTTTACTTCCTGTAGCACTTTTTTCGGATTTACATCTTCGTCGCTCAATGTTTTCTGGCGATTGTATTCTAATTGCAGGTATTCGATATTGGCAATAGCTGAATTATAATCTTCCTGCATTTCAACCACTTCCAAATTTTGAATGGTTGCCAATACTTTTCCTTTGTTTACAAAAGTGCCTTCCAAAACCAAAATATCTTTAACCGTTCCGCCAATTAAGGTTGAAATATTAGCCATATTTTGTGGTGGAACTGTTGTGTACCCGTTGGCTTTTATCACTAAATTAAGATTCCTGCTTTCTAAGGAACCCGTTTCAATACCAACTGTTTTAAATTGTACAGCGGTTAAGGCCACCTCATTTTCAGATTTTTCTTCTTCGTGATCCGCTTCTTCGGTTTTCTTTTCTCCACAAGAGGAAAGAAGTATGAGGCACGAAGCAAGGAGTAAGAGTGTGGTTTTAATCTTGATATTTGAAAATGTATTTATAATTAAATTCTTCATTTTAAGAAATTTTATTTGTTGGGAATAGATGGGAATTGCAATTGAATTGCACTTTGATTATAGGCATTTGTAGCTTCGGCATTTTGTTTTTTGATGTCAATAGCCTGATTCAAAAAACTGATATACGACCAATAGCTCATATCACCATTAGCGTAACTTTTTTGAGCCGTTGTAATAATTTGTTCGGCATATTGCAAACCTTCCTTCTGATAATAATCTAAAGCTTTTTGTTGCTTATCGAAATTATTTTTCAATTCCTGCATTTGCAATTTCAAAGCCATTTTATTTTTATCTAATTCTAATTGTGATTGCGAAATGCTGATGTCAGATGCTTTGGCTTTGGCCGAATTTACACCTCCAAATAAAGGGATTTGCAGACCTGCGGTAAATCCCTGAAAATAAGATTTGGTATCAATCGTTTGTCCAAAATATCCCAAACCTAATTTTGGTGTTCGCAATGCTTTATAAGTATTGGCTTCCTTTTCATAGACCGAAATTTGCTGTGTATAGTAATCGGTTACTAAAGCATCTACTTTTGCCTGGTTTTCATTCGATTGTATTGCAAACTGCATCGGTGTTGCACTGTCGGGCACAATATTTTCTTCGGTTTGAATAAAAAACTGCAATTGTTTTTGATAGATAGCCAAGTCATATTCCAGCTGTTCTTGCTGTGTTTCTATTTCTTTTGACTTTGCTTTGGCACTGATTACTTCAATTTTTCCACTTTCACCCGTTTCAAAACGAAGCTGGGCATTCTTTAGGAATTTTGAATAAATCCCTAACAAATCTGTATTTAGTTTTTGAATAGAAACACCATACAAATATTGGTAGTAGGCGATTGTTACTGCTTTTTCTATTTCATATTCTGACAATGCTTTTCGCTTTTCGGCTAGTTTTACCAATTCTTCCTGCAGTTGTCGGTTGGCTTTTGTAATTCTTCCAATGGGAAAATACTGTTGCACCGAAATATTATGATCATAGTCGACGCTATTGAATTGTCCGCCCTCGTATTGTACCTGCAAAGGATCGGCTTGAAATGCTGTCTTTTTCAGAACGGTTTGTTTCTCAATTTCCTTATCGGCAATTTTCAAATCGATGTTATTGGTTTTTGCCATTTCAATTGCTTTTTGCAAGGTAATAGGCTGGCTATTTTGAGCAAAAGAAAAACTGCTTATCAATAAAATAATTAGGGTAACGATTGGCGTTTTCATTTCTTTTCTTCCTTTAATTCCTTTTTCAAACAATAAATATAGAATCGGCAAAACGATTAACGTTAGTAATGTGGCTGATAATAATCCTCCAATAACAACCGTTGCCAATGGTTTTTGAACTTCGGCTCCACCGCTTGTTGACAATGCCATCGGCATAAATCCTAATGAGGCTACGGAAGCTGTCATTAAAACAGGTCGTAACCGTGTTTTCGTACCAATTAAAACTCTTTGCAACGGATCGGTTATTCCCTCTGCTTTAAGCTGATTGAAATATGAAATCAAAACAATTCCGTTCAATACTGCAATTCCAAATAAGGCTATGAATCCAATTCCTGCTGAAATACTAAACGGCATTCCCCGCATCCAGAGCGCAAAAACACCACCAATGGCCGATAGCGGAATGGCAGTAAATATTAATACTGCTTGTTTGATACTATTGAAAGTAAAAAACAATAAAACCATTATTAATCCTAATGCAATGGGTAACGCAACAGAAAGTCTTTTAGTAGCTTCAATTAAGTTTTCGAATTGTCCGCCATAGGTGACATAATAGCCCGCAGGAAGTTTGAAATCTTTATCAAGTTTAGCTTGAATTTCTTCCACAACACTTTTAATATCTCTACCGCGTACGTTTAACCCAACGGTAATTCTACGTCTACCATCCTCACGAGAAACCTGAACAGGGCCCTGCTCATAAGAAACTGTTGCTACTTGCGAAAGCGGTACTTGTTGTCCGTTTGGCAATGGAATAAATAGGTTACTCACATCGGTAATATCTGTTCGACTGGATGCATCCATTCGCACTACTACGTCAAATCGTTTGCTTTCTTCATAAATTTTACCGGCACTTTCTCCTGCAAATGAAGAACGGATGATTTGGTTAATGTCGGTAATGTTCAAGCCATACAAGGCAATCTTATTGTAATCGTATTTTACGGTAATCTGCGGTAACCCCGTTACTTTATCTGCTTTTAAATCACCAATGCCTTCAATGTTTTTTACTTTCGAAATCAATTCGTTTGCTTTAGCATCTAAAACTTCTAAATCATCCCCGAATATTTTAATAGCTATATCACTTCGGCTTCCTGATATTAATTCGTTGAAACGCATTTGAATTGGCTGTGAAATTTCGATATTTGCGCCTGGAATAGCTTCCATTTCTTCTTTCATTGCATTGGCTAAATCTTCCCAGTTGTCATAATTGCCAGTCCATTCGCTTTTGTCTTTTAACACAATGATTAAATCGGCACTTTCAATAGGCATTGGGTCGGTTGGAATTTCTCCACTTCCAATTTTGGCCACTATGGTTTTGATTTCGGGAAATTTCGCTTTTAGAATTTTTTCGTATTCTGTGGTTGTTTTTACCATTTGTGAAAGCGAACTTCCCGACATAATGGTAACATTAAGGGCTAAATCCCCTTCTTCAATCGTTGGAATGAATTCGCCACCCATATTTTGAAAAATTACTATTGCCAATACAAATAATCCAAGTGAAATTGCCAAAACAGCTTTCTTTAAACGCAAGGTTTTCTCTAAAAAAGGAGTATATATTCCTTCGAACCAAGCCATCATTCTATCGCTAAAATTATCTTTGTGTTCCGTGTTTTTGGATAAGAACATTGCGCTCATCATTGGCACATACGTTAGTGATAAAATAAATGCTCCAATTACTGCAAATCCTACTGTCATTGCCATTGGTTTGAACATTTTTCCTTCTGTCCCAACTAAAGCCAAGATTGGTAAATACACGATTAGGATAATGATTTCCCCAAAGGTTGCGCTATTTCTGATTTTTGAAGCGGATTTATATACTTCGCTATCCATTTCTTCTTGGGTTAAATCCTTTTGTCTTTTGAGTTTTTGTAAATGATGCATTGTGGCTTCAACAATAATTACTGCCCCATCGACAATAATTCCAAAATCGATTGCCCCTAAACTCATTAGATTTCCGCTTACTCCAAAATAATTCATTAGAATTACAGCAAAAAGCATCGCCAATGGAATTACAGAAGCAACAATTAAGCCCGCACGAAGATTTCCTAGAAATAAGATCAATACAAAAATTACAATTAATGCTCCTTCAAGTAAATTTCTAGTCACTGTACCAATAGCATTATCGACCAATTTACCTCTGTCAATAAAAGCTTCGGCAACAACACCTTCAGGTAAGGTTTTATTGATTTGTATCATTTTTTCTTTTACCCTTTCGTTTACGACTTTTGAATTTTCGCCTTTGAGCATAAGCGCCATTCCACAAACTATTTCGCCTTTACCGTCTTTAGTAGAAGCGCCGTAGCGTAAAGCCTCTCCTTCCCGAACTTCGGCTACATTTCGAATTAAAATAGGTGCGCCTTTTTTATTGGTAACAACTATGTTTTCTAAATCCTTGATGCCTGTTGCCATACCAACACCACGAATGAAGTAAGCATACTGGTCTTTTTCAATATAAGCACCACCTGTGTTTTGATTGTTTTTTTCGAGTGCATCAAAAATATCAGTAATGGTTATTCCTAAACTGTTCAGCCTATTAGGATTAATAGCCACTTCATATTGTTTTAATTTTCCTCCCCAAGAACTGATATCCGCGACACCTTCAACGCCTTGTAACTGAGGAATGATAATCCAATCTTGAATCGTTCGTAATTTTACAGCATCGTATTTATCTTCATAGCCTTTTTTAGCATATACATCATATTGGTATATTTCTCCCAGACCTGTTGAAATTGGTGCCAATTCTGGTGAACCTGCATATTTAGGTATGTTTTCTTCAGCTTGCTTTAAGCGTTGAAAAATTTGCTCTCTTGCCCAATATATATCGACATCGTCTTTAAAGACAACAGTAACCACAGACAATCCGAAACGAGAGATACTTCTCAATTCAATTACTTTTGGAATCGTTTTTACAGCCTGTTCAAGTGGATAGGTAATTAATTGTTCTACTTCCTGGCTTGCCAATGTTGGCGCAGTAGTAATGATTTGCACCTGATTATTGGTGATATCCGGCAAGGCATCCAGTGGTAAATTTTTAATAGAATAACTTCCCCAAGCGATTAACACAAGGGTAAATAAAAGTATAATGAACTTGTTCTTTATACTAAATTGTATGATTTTGTCTAACATCGAAATATTATAATGAATTTAGAAATTAGCAAATAGAATATTTGCCATTATTTGTGATAAGGTCACAATTTTCTAACCCGAATCCCGATAGCTATCGGAACGGGCATCATTATGCTATTTGAGGCGGTTGCCAAATACTTCCGTAGAAATTGGAAGAAAAAATTGACTTATAGGTAGTTGGTAAAGATATTTTGATCACATTAGTAACTATTGGCAAATCAGTTGCGATTATAGGAAAATAGGTTACCACATGTGTGCTACAGCAATTACACGCACAAAAAGGGGAACATAAATCGATTTGCCCATTATGTGGATGACTGTCATTATTCGAAGCAATTTCGGCTGACAAATGAGAAACGCGACTTCCTTCCATATCAGTACAGGGCATACAGGAAAGTGCCAAAATGATAACTGATAAAATGGTGTTTAGAAGTTTCACGACTGTAAAAATAGAATATTTCTAATTATAATTAATAATTATTTATAATGATTATTAATTAATTGATTTGGTTCTTCATTAACTGTCTTATAAAAAAATTATCTCTTAAAATCTTCACTTACTTTTTATCCAGAATCTTTACTTTAAATACATAAAAGAAGTTCATAAAAACGATGTAAAAACAACAAAATGAACATAAATATTTATCTCAAGCCAAAAAAAGGACTACAAAAATGAGTGACTTTTCATCATAATGAACGTTTTTGTGTATTGTTATTTCAGGACGGACACAAGGATCTATACTTAAATAGGATTTTTAACAGGGTATTAGCATTCAATAATTATAATTTGCCTAAATTTGACATACAAATAAAAATGAAAAATGAATAAATTTTTCACATACCTAATTATATTATCTGGCTTCTTACTGATGCCCAGTATTTCTTTGGCATGTGAAAATAGTTCAACAAAGCATTCTTCCAAAAAAGAGATTACTTCTGAAACCTGTAATAAGGATTGTTGCAATAAAGATTGTTGTAAAAAAGACAGTCATTCAAAAAATAAGAACCACGATGGTTGCAATGGAAAATGTGGTCATTCAAATTGTGTAACTACTTCAACTCAATCTAGCGCAATTTTTTCCGAAATAAAATTCAACAACAGTAATTTTTCTTTCTTAGAAAAAAAATCAAAATTTTACGATTATGAAACCACCATTTCTTCAGGTTTCAATTCATTATGGCTTATACCTAAAATAGGCTAATTTCAATTTTGACAGCCAAAGGTGTGTCAAATTCAAAGCAATTCTTGCTTTACATCATTTATTTAACAGTTAATTGAATTTGATTAAATTTATAGCTAATTGCTATTTATTTGATATTCAACAATATGTTAAGCTTTTAAATCATTTTAACTTAAATCAAAACGACAATTCACCCAGTCGAATCTTTTCTTTCGACGAAGTAAATTCCTTGTTTACAAAATCAAAAAAAATGAAAAATTTAATTATCGTATTAAGTGCATTATTTGCATTTACTACTGTAGCAACAGCACAAGACGCTACAAAAAAGGAAGAGCAAAAAACAATTTACGTTTGCCCTATGCATCCTCAAGAGGTAAGTTCAACTTCTGGTAAATGTCCATCATGCGGAATGGATTTGGTAAAAACCACCGAAAAAATTGATTTACACCCGCAAAAAGGAAGTCAGCCTCAAAGTAAAATTGTGACAAAATATGTTTGTCCTATGGATGGCACAACATCTGACCAACCGGGGAAATGTTCTAAATGTGCAATGGCAATGGTAAAAACCACTGAAAAAGTTGATTTGCACCCGCAAAAAGGAAGCCAGCCTACAAGCAAAATGGTAACAAAATATGTTTGCTCAAAGGACGGCTCAACTTCTGATAAACCTGGGCCATGTTCTAAATGTGGAATGGAGACGGTAAAAGTAAAAGTTGATACTCACCCGTTAAAAGGAAGCCAACCTACAAGTAAAATTGTGACAAAATATGTTTGCCCAATGGATGGAAGCTTATCTGATGAACCAGGCAAATGCCCTAAATGCGGTATGGAAATGACTCCAAAAGAAGACCATAAACACTAATCCAATCTTTCAACAACTTAAAAATTTAAAAATGAAAAAAATAATTCTTTCAGCCATAGTAATGTCATTCGTATTGGTTTCTTGCAATCAAAAAAACAAACAAGAAGAAACAGTCAATGCTTCGACTAATACACCTGAAACTGTAAAAGTCAATCCAAATTCTTTTTCCATTAAAGAAATTGTAACGGATTATTTGTCTTTGAAAAATGCTTTGACCAAAGATGATTCTAATGCTACTGCAGATGCAGGTAAAGCAATGGTAACGACTTTGGGTAAAATTGATATGAAAAAGTTGTCTGGTGCACAGATGAAAACCTATATGGACATTGCCGATGATCTTAAGGAACACGCTGAACACATTGGAGATAATGCAGGAAATATAGCGCACCAAAGGGAACATTTTGTTTTAATGAGTAAAGACATCAATGATTTGGTAGCCACTTTTGGAACAGACCAAAAACTATATCAGGATTTCTGTCCAATGGCTGATGAAGGGAAAGGAGCCATTTGGATAAGCGAGGTAAAAGACATCAAAAATCCATATTATGGTTCGGAAATGCTTACTTGTGGTTCCGTGAGAAAAGAATTCTAGAATGAAACGAATCTTCAAGAAGGTATTTATTATTGGGGTAATTTTTCTTTTGCTGATGCAATTCTATCGTCCTGCTCGAAACATTAGGTTGGAGCAGGATTATACTGCTGATTTTTCAAAAACATATCCGGTTCCTAAAAATGTAGTATCAATATTAAGAACCTCTTGTTATGATTGTCACAGCAATAATACCAATTATCCTTGGTATTCAAACATTCAACCCGTTCGATTTTATATGGATAGCCATATAAATGAAGGCAAAGAGGAATTGAACTTTAATGAATTTAGAACTTATTCAAAACGTAAACAAAACAGCAAATTGAAAGCTATTAGTAAAGAAATCAAGGGAGATGATATGCCATTGGCTTCATACACTTTGATTCATAAAAACGCAATACTTTCCAATAATCAAAAACAGGAAGTAATCAACTGGATAAATACGCTTGAAAATAACGAATACCCTAACAATAAACAAATCTTACAAAATTAAAAATGAAGTTGAACAATAATATAGATAAATTAGGTACACTTGGACTTTTCTTCACGGCATTATTTTCTCCATGCTGTTTTCCCCTTTTTGCATTCATAGCTTCTGCTTTCGGATTAGGGAGTTTCGAATTATTTGGTGGATGGACAATGTGGATATTTCAGGTAATGATTTTAATATCAATTGCAGGTTTGATTATTTCTTACAGAAAGCATCACAAACTTTATCCTCTATTGTTTGCCATCCCAAGCGGAGCAGTCATTTTATATGGATATTATTGCAGTAGTGATTTTCACCATATTTACATCGGTATGTTTGGGTTACTAATCGCGACTGGAATTAATTATTACTGTAATAAAGTGGGAGGTAATTGTGAAACCTGCACCATATATAACGGAAAATCAGTGGAGCTAAAATCAACTTTAACTTGCCCAAACTGTGGACATATAAAAGATGAAATGATGCCAACGGATGCTTGTCAATTTTTTTATGAATGTGAAAAGTGCAAAACAGTTTTAAGACCTAAACAAGGAGATTGTTGTGTTTTTTGTAGCTATGGAACTGTAAAATGTCCTCCTATACAAGCCGGAGACAAATGTTGTTAAAATTAAAATATTATGGTAGAAAAATTAATATCATTTTCATTAAAAAATAGATCTCTTGTCCTGTTGGTTTCAGCCTGTTTATTTGGTTGGGGAATTTATAGCGTACAGCAAAATCCTATTGATGCCATACCGGATTTGTCCGAAAACCAAGTAATTGTATTTACGGAGTGGATGGGCAGAAGCCCGCAGGTTATAGAATCGCAGGTGACTTATCCTTTGGTTTCGAATCTTCAGGGAATTCCAAAAGTAAAAAATATTCGTGGTGCTTCAATGTTTGGAATGAGCTTCGTGTATATCATTTTTGAAGATAACGTCGATGCCTATTGGGCAAGAACTCGTGTGTTGGAACGACTTAATTATGCCCAACGATTATTGCCTCAAAATGTCGTTCCAACGTTAGGGCCAGACGGAACAGGTGTTGGACACGTTTTTTGGTATCATCTTGATGCCAAAGGAATGGACTTAGGAGAACAAAGAGCTTTGCAGGATTGGTACGTGAAGTTTGCCCTGCAAACTGTACCTGGGGTTGCAGAAGTAGCCTCGTTTGGAGGTTTTGAAAAGCAATACCAATTGGTTTTAGACCCTTTGAAAATGCAATATTACAAAGTCAGTATGATGGAAGTAATGAACGCTGTCAAGGCCAATAATAACGACGTTGGAGGACGGAAGTTTGAAATGAGTGATATGTCATACATCGTTAGGGGTTTGGGTTATATCAAGAACATTAAAGATGTAGAGGAGATTGCCATCAAAAATTACAATTCTATTCCGGTACGGGTTAAAGATATTGGATCCATTCAAATGGGAGGTGATTTGCGCTTGGGTATTTTTGATGAAAACGGAACAGGAGAAGTAGTTGGCGGTATTGTGGTGATGCGATACGGTGAAAATGCCGATAATGTCATAAAAGCCGTTAAAGCCAAAATGAAAGAAGTTGAGAAAGGATTGCCAGAAGGCGTCACTTTCAAAACCTCTTATGACCGAAGCGAATTGATAGAAAAAGCAATCGAATCAGTCAAAGGAACGCTAATCGAAGAAATGATAGCAGTTTCCCTAATTGTGTTAATATTCCTTTTTCATTGGCGAAGCGCGCTAATTATCCTAATACAAATACCAATATCCGTTGCGGTTGCTTTTATCTTCCTACAGGCTTTTGGAATATCTTCCAATATTATGTCACTCACCGGAATTGCTTTGGCAATCGGAGTTTTAGTAGACGACGGAATTGTGATGGTGGAGAATGCGTATAGGACAATTTCGGAGAAACAGGAAGAAATGGATAATAACCAAAACCCGACTTAAAATGACAAATAAGATAAAAAAGATATTCAAAAAAGAAAACGATCCGTTATCCCCTGAAGAGAAACTAAAATTAATTGAAGCTTCTTCCAAATTAGTCGGGCCTGGTGTTTTTTATTCAACAATTATAGTAATTGCGTCATTTTTGCCTGTATTTCTTCTTACGGGAATGGAAGGCAAACTGTTTAGCCCATTGGCTTGGACAAAATCATTTATACTAATTGTAGATGCTTTTTTTGCAATTACGCTTACTCCTGTGCTGATTAGTTTTTTACTCAAAGGCAAACTTCGCACAGAAAACAAAAATCCAATAAACAGAAAATTAGAGAGTATTTATACACCAATTTTGGAGTTTTGTTTAAGATGGAGAAAAACTGTCTTGGCAATTAATATTGTGGCATTATTAGTAGGTGTATTGATGTTTACCCGTTTGGGATCGGAATTTATGCCTCCCTTAGATGAAGGCTCTGTTTTGTTTATGCCAGTGACCTTGCCCGATGTTTCCAATTCTGAGGTAAAAAGGATTTTGCAGGTTCAGGACAAGCTGATAAAATCAATTCCCGAAGTTGCCCATGTTTTGGGAAAAGCGGGAAGAGCCAACACTGCGACCGACAATAGTCCAATCAGTATGATCGAAACAATTATTTTGCTAAAACCGAGCAGTGAATGGAGAGAAGGCAAGAAGAAAGAAGATATTGTCAATGAAATAAACAATAAACTGCAGATACCGGGCGTGACTAATGGTTTTACCCAACCTATTATCAACCGTATCAATATGCTCTCAACGGGAATCAGAACCGATGTGGGAATAAAAATATATGGCGAAAGTCTGGACACCATTAATGCTTTAGCCCAAAAAATAAAAATGGCATTGGATGGAACTTCGGGGGTAAAAGATTTGTACGCAGAACCTATTACCGGAGGGAAATACATAGATATTAAAGCCAAACGTGAAGTTATTGGTCGATATGGACTAAGCATCGATGACATAAATAATGTGGTTGAAGCTTCCATTGGAGGAATGAAATTGACCACAACCATTGAGGGAAGACAGCGTTTTTCGGTAAATGCAAGGTATGCACAAGAATACAGGAATAGCATTGAAGCCCTGAAAAAACTGCAGGTACAGACAATGGATTTTGGCCCAATTCCTTTGGAAACCGTTGCCGATGTAACTATTAGTGATGGCCCGCCAATGATCAACAGCGAAAATGCAATGCTCCGAGGCAGTGTCTTGTTCAATGTTCGTGACCGCGATTTGGGAAGCACTGTCAAAGAAGCACAATCGAAACTTAATGAAATGATAACCAAAATGCCAAAAGGCTATTATGTGGAATGGAGTGGCCAATGGGAAAACCAAATCAGGGCAAACAAAACATTGAGTTTAATTCTGCCAATTGTTGTTACTATTATTTTCCTCATCCTGTATTTTACCTATAATTCAATGAAAGAAGCATTGATTACAATGATAACGGTTCCGTTTGCATTGATTGGAGGCGTTTTTATGGTGTATTTCTATGGGATTAATTTATCGGTTGCCGTGGCCGTCGGATTTATTGCTTTGTTTGGTTTGGCTATCGAAACGGCGATGCTGATTACCATTTATTTGAATGAAGCCATGAATAAAATGGTAGAAAAATACGGTAACAGCAAGGAAACATTGACAGAAGAAATAATTAGAGAATATATTATTGAGGGTTCAG
>Ga0308157_10002274_pt1 | contig 32439 bp, 26 predicted proteins | sample PhyBR1_FD_201035 | JGI IMG/M metagenome (GOLD analysis project Ga0308157, IMG submission 201035) | Phyllosphere microbial communities from UC Gill Tract Community Farm, Albany, California, United States - DLSLB.R1 | ecosystem: Host-associated > Plants > Phyllosphere > Unclassified | place: USA...
GATCCTGATGGTCGACGCCCTGAAACGCGCGTCCGCTGGCCGTATCACCGCAGCTATTCCTTACTTCGGCTATGCCCGTCAAGACCGCCGCCCACGTTCGGCGCGCGTCGCGATCTCGGCCAAGGTGGTCGCCAACATGCTGGAAGAAGCGGGCGTCGAGCGCGTCCTGATCATGGATCTGCACGCGGACCAGATCCAGGGCTTCTTCGATATCCCGGTTGACAATATTTACGCTTCGCCGATCCTGCTGGGCGACCTGCAGAAGAAGAACTACCAGGACCTGCTGGTGGTATCGCCGGACGTCGGCGGTGTGGTCCGCGCACGCGCCCTGGCAAAACGCCTGGGCTGCGACCTGGCCATCATCGACAAGCGCCGTCCGAAGGCCAACGTGTCCGAAGTGATGAACATCATCGGTGAAGTCGAAGGCCGCAACTGCGTGATCATGGATGACATGGTCGACACCGCGGGCACGCTGGTCAAGGCCGCCGAAGTGCTGAAAGAGCGCGGCGCGAAGAAAGTCATCGCGTACTGCACGCACCCGGTGCTGTCGGGCCCGGCGATCGAGCGCATCACCAGTTCGTCGCTGGACGAGCTGGTCGTGACCGACACGATCCCGCTGTCCGACGCGGCCAAGGCTTGCGGCAAGATCCGCCAGCTGACCTGCGCACCGCTGCTGGCAGAAACCTTCAAACGCATTATCAAGGGCGATTCCGTGATCTCCCTGTTTATCGACTGAGATAAACGATTTAGTCAGTTTTAACGGCGCGACAAGCAAAAAATGCTTGTCGCGCCTTTGCTTTTCCCGGTTTCATGAGCGCAGTCAGCTCATTTTCGAAGCACCCTGGTCGCGGGGGCTTCATAACACGGGGCGCGAGCCCTGTTATTTTTGGAGTTACACATGAAAGTTGTTGCATTCAAACGCGAATTGCAAGGTTCCGGAGCGAGCCGCCGCCTGCGCAATTCGGGCCAAACCCCAGGCATCATCTACGGCGGTACCGAAGCGCCAGTGACCATCTCGCTGGACCACAACGCGCTGTACCACGCGCTGAAAAAAGAAGCCTTCCACTCGTCGATCCTGGATCTGGAAATCGACGGCAAGACCCAGCAAGTGCTGCTGCGCGACTTCCAAGTCCACGCATACAAGCAACTGGTTCTGCACGCTGACTTCCAGCGCGTTGATGCTTCGAAAAAAGTGCACATGAAAGTGGCTCTGCACTTCGCTAACGCCGACGTGTCCCCAGCAGTCAAACTGCACGGCGCCACCATCAGCCACGTAGCCAACGAAATCGAAGTTTCGTGCCTGCCAAAAGACCTGCCAGAGTTCATCACCGTTGACCTGTCGAACATCGACGTAGGCCACTCGCTGCACATCGGCGAACTGGTTCTGCCAGCCGGCGTGACCGCAGTGACCCACGGCGCCAACCTGACCATCGCTACCGCTTCGGTACCGGCCGGTCACGTTGCCGCTGAAGCCGCTGCTACCGCGGAAGCCCCAGCTGCCGACGCCAAGCCAGCCGCCAAGGCCAAGAAGTAATCACTGACGCCGCCTTCGGGCGGTTGCAGGAGAAAACCCCCGCCAGTGCTAGATGCCGGCGGGGGTTTTTGTTTATCAGCGCTGACATAAGCGATAATCACGTTTCCCTTTTTCAGACCACACGTCATGCCTATACGTCTCATCGTCGGCCTCGGCAATCCGGGCCCCGAATACGAACAAACCCGCCACAACGCCGGCTTCTGGCTGGTGGACAATCTCGCCAACGACATCGGCGCGCGCCTGCAGCGCGAGACCAAGTACAACGCGCTGATGGCCAAGGGCGTGGTCGCCGGCCAGGAAGTCTATCTGCTGGAACCGCAGACGTATATGAACCGCTCCGGCCAGTCGGTGGGCGGGCTGTGCCGCTTCTTCAAGATCCAGCCGGACGAGGTGCTGGTCGTGCACGACGAGCTGGACCTGATGCCCGGCGCGGCGCGCCTGAAAAAAGGCGGCTCCTCGGGCGGCCACAACGGCCTGAAGGACATCACCGCCGCGCTCGGCACGCAGGATTACTGGCGGCTGCGTCTGGGCATCGGCCACCCGCGCACCTTGAGTCTGCAGCAGCAGGTGGCGGACTTCGTGCTGCACCGCCCGCGCCGCGAAGACCAGGAGCTGATCGAGCAAGCCATCGACAAGTCGCTGCTGGTGATGCCGCAGATCGTCGAAGGCAAATTCGAAGCGGCCACGATGAAATTGCATACAGCCTGAGCCGGTGTAGACTCTGGGGGCAACCCCAGTCCAACCACCAAGGAAACCGCCGATGAAGCTGCTCCCGCTTGCCGCATTGTTGTTCGTCCACGCCGCCCAGGCACAGGACGCCTCCGCCGTCTCCAGCCAGATCAATGGCATGTATCCCAAGCTCGACGCGATCTACAAGGATCTGCACGCGCATCCCGAAATCGCCTTCCAGGAAGAACGCACGGCCGCCAAGCTGGCCGCCGAGATGCGCGCGATCGGCTTCGAGGTGACGGAGAAGGTCGGCAAGACCGGCGTGGTGGCGATCTACAAGAACGGCGCCGGCCCGACCGTGCTGGTGCGTACCGAGCTGGACGGCCTGCCGATGGAGGAGAAGTCCGGCTACGCCTACGCCAGCAAGGCCCACGCGCTGTTGGACGGCAAGGATACGATGGTGGCCCACAGCTGCGGCCACGACGTCCACATGACCGCCTGGCTGGGCGCTGCGCGCACGCTGGTGGCGCTCAAGTCGCAATGGAGGGGCACCTTGATGTTCATCGGCCAGCCGGCCGAGGAAACCGTCAGCGGCGCCAAGGCCATGCTGGACGACGGCCTGTTCAAGCGCTTCCCCAAGCCGGACTACGCCTTCGCGCTGCACAGCTGGCCGCTGGCCTACGGCACCATCGGCTACAACAGCGGGCCGGTGTCGTCGAACTCGGACGCCATCGAGATCACCTTCAAGGGCCGCGGCGGCCACGGCTCGGCGCCGGACAAGGCGCTCGACCCGATCGCCATCGCCGCCCGCTTCGTGGTCGATGTGCAGACCGTGGTCAGCCGCGAGAAGGATCCCAAGGAATTCGGCGTGGTCACCATCGGCGCGATCAACGGCGGCACGGTCGGCAACATCATTCCCGACACGGTGCGCGTGCGCGGCACGATACGCTCATACAGCCCGGAAGTACGGGCGAAACTGCTGGCCGGCGTGCGCCGCGTCGCCAACGCCTCGGCCGCGATGGCCGACGCGCCGGCGCCCGATGTCGCGCTGATCGCCGGCGGCGCCGCCATCGACAACAGCGACGCGCTGGTCAAGCGCACCGAGGGCGTGCTGAAAAAAGCCTTTGGCGAGGCCAACGTCTCGCGCATGCCGGCGATGACGGCCAGCGAGGATTTCTCGGCCTACGTCAACGAGGGCGTGCCGGGCATGTTCTTCTTCACCGGCGTGTACGATCCGAAAGCGGTGGCCGAGGCGGCCAGGCCGGGTGGCAAGCCGATCGCCTTCAACCATTCGCCGTACTACGCGCCTGTGCCGGAGCCGTCGATCAAGACCGCCGCCGAGGCGATGACCCTGGCTGTCATGAACGTGATGGGCGCAGCAGGCGCCAAACCATAAAGGCCAGCACGGCCACGCCCAGCAGCAGCACGCCCCACAGCACGATCAGGCGTTGGCGGGCGGCGCTGGCCGCTTCCACCGCGGCGCTGGCTTCGCTGGCGCCGCTGCCTTGCTGCCGCGTCGCGGGGCCGGCGCTGACCTGTTCCAGTTTCTGCAGTTCGGCGTCGGAGAAGCCGGGCGCCACCTGGTTCAGCTCGCGCACGGCCGGCAGCGCGTGTTCGCGGCCGACCGCCAGCGTGTAGGGACCGTTGCCGCTGGCGAGGAACACCAGCGTGGCCGGCTGCCAGTCCAGTCTCAAGGCGGGCCTTGCCGTGGTTGGCGCCGTGGTCCGCAACACCCATTGCGTCGCATGCACGGGCGGCACGTCGATGTCGCCCGAGCTGCGCACCTGGCCGCCTTGCGTGATGCGGTAGAACGTCGAGCTGATCAGCGGATCGAAGCGCCAGGCCGGGCCTTGCGTGGCCTGCCTTGCCGGCAGTTCGCGATAGCTGCCCAGCGTGCCGGACAACACGATATTCGGTTCGCTGAATTGCAGGCCGGCCTGGTCCGGCGCGATGGCCGGCGGCACGGCGTAGACCAGGTCCTGCGCCTGCCGGCCCGCCGTCGGCTGCACCAGCAACTGTTCGCCGGGCGGCGGGACATCCGTCCGCACCAGCTGCTCGGCCGTGATGGCGGCGAACTGGATCGGCGTGCCGCTGCGCCAGCTCAGGCGCGCATAGCGGAAGTTGCGGGCGTCGAATTCCAGCCGGTCGTTGGCCAGCGTTTGCGCGTCCTGGTTGACCAGCCAGTTCAGCTCGGCGGCGCCGACGGTGTCCCAATGCTTCATGTCGGCGCTGGTCTCCAGCCAGACTTGCGCGCTGTACTCGCGCTGGCCGGCCGGCAGTGTGAAGCGCAGCGCGCTGACCGGCTTGCTCGCGCCATCCTTGCCCAGGTCGAGCACCAGGCCCGTCAGGCGCGGCGCCTGCACGGCCTTGTCGCCGTTGCCGTCGGGGCGCACCTTGACCGACAGCAGACGGCCGTCGGCGGCGGTGCTGACGTCCAGGTCCAATTGCGAAGCCGAGGTGGCCGTGCCCATCAGCGGGAAGACCGCCAGCGGCAGGTCGTGCCGGCTGGTGCGGGTCGATGGCGCCGGCGTGCGCAGCGCGAACGGCTGCGGGGCGCCGCCGGCGTCGAACACGCGCACGTCGTCCAGCAGCGGCGAGCGCGCGTGCAGGTAGACGTCCTTGGGCAGGCGCAGTTGCAGCACGCCCTGTTTGGCGCTGGTGGTCAGCGGCAGCAGGTGGGTGTAGTCTTGCGGCGCGTCGCTGGCGGCCGCCGTGGCGATGGCCGACGCGGCCGCTGCCGCGATCAGGATTCTCTTCATTTGCTTTCCGATTCAGAAGGGTAGGGCGCCAGGTAGCCGATGCCGACCATCAGCGCGCCCACGCCGACAAAGGATACGATACGTTCGACGCCGCCCACGTTCGACAGGTCGACCAGGAACAGCTTGGCCACCACCAACGCCAGCAGCACCGCGCCGCCTATCCACACGGCGCGCAGCACGCGCTTGGCGGCGTAGCGCATCAGCACCAGCGCCGTCACGCTCCAGACCAGCGACAGCATGGCCTGCACGAATTGCGAGGCGAACATGGCCTCGAATTCATACGGCACGTGCAGGTAGTTGGATACGGTGCGCAGCAGCGCCAGGTTGAGCCAGCCGTAGCCGCCCAGCGCGGCCAGCAGCGGTAGCGGCGCCACCCAGTTCTTCGGCCAGTCGGTGAGCAGCAACCGGCGCAGCGTGCCGCCGCTGTCCATGTCGCGCACCAGGCGGTAGCAGCCGTAGGTCATCAGCATGGCGAAGCAGGTGGTCAGGTCCAGCGGGTTGAGCAGCGGCACGTAGGGCAGCGGCGCCATGGCGCCGTTTTGCGTCAGGTTCCAGACCGTCACCAGCAGCAGCGCCCAGCCGCAGGCCAGCGGGATCAGGCGGTGCCGGTACCACGCCTCCAGCGGCGCGACCGGCCAGCCGCCGGCGCGGCTGCGCAGCATCATCCAGCCGGCGGCGCCCATCATCAGCCAGGCCGGGATGAAGCGCGCCCAGCTGGCGCTGGCTTCCCAGCCTGCATCGGCCAGCAACTGCGCCTCGGCGCTGTTGGCGCCGTGCAGCCAGCGCGTGATCCAGATCGCCGCGACCGGCCAGATCATCAGCCACAGGCCGCCGGTGCGAACGATGTGCAGCAGTTGCAGCGGACGCGTGCGCAGCGGCCAGCCGCTGGCGGGCCACGCGCGCAACAGCCATTCGCCGGTCAGCCACAGCGCGGCGTACGCCAGCCATGCGGACCCGACGGGCAGGTGGTTGTCGAGGTACAGGTTGCCCAGCATGAAGAGGCTGGCGACCGCCAGCGCGATCCAGGCCGGCGCCGACAACGCGCGCAGGCTGCGCCATTGCAGGCGGCGCGCCAGCATGACGATTCCCACCGTGCTGGCGGAGAGCAGCACGGCGTAGATGTTGGCGCCGAGGACCTCGTCGGTGGTCCAGGTGCCGGTGGTCAGGAGCTGGTAGCGGATCGACAGCCAGCCGGCCAGGCTGGGCAGGATCAGCAGGAACCACCAGCCGCCGGCCCACAGCATCGTCAGGCGCGACAGGCCGTAGCTGTGGGTGCCGGGTTCCCGGCCGTCATGCCGCATCAGCGCCCAGCTGCTGAACAGGGCGCCGGCGCAGATCATGGCCGCGCCCAGTACCGGGCGGTCGAACAGGTTGGGTGTGCCCTTGTTGATCCAGTCCCACTGGCTGATCGCCAGCACGGCCAGCATCACGCCGGCCAGCGCCTGCGCGATCAGGGCCAGGCCGCTGGCCAGCCGCCACGCCATCTTGCGGGCGATGAAGTACAGCGTCGTCGCCGCCACCAGCGCGCTGACCACCAGCAGGTTGGCCTGGCTGACGCCGTCGGTGCGCAGGAAGATCTCGATCCAGGCGCCGGCGATCAGCCAGACCGACGCGAACGTGAGGAACAGCGCGGACAGCGCGGTGAACAGTTTCGATTCCTCGTCCCGCTGCGCGCGGAAGCGGGTCGCCATCAGGAAGGCGGTGAGCGACAGCAGGATGAAGCCCAGCCACAGGTTCGATTCCATCGCCCGCTCCGCCGACAAGCCGCTGACGGTGCCGAAGAACGACAGCCACGCGCCGGCTTGCACCAGCAGGCCGAACATCCAGGCCAGCTTTTGTTTCTGGCGCAGCCCGATCCAGACGATGCCCGCGCCCTCCAGCGCCCAGGCGGCGGAGGTCCAGCGGCCGTCGAGCGCGAACGGGATCGCCAGCGTGCCGAACACGATGCCCAGCGCGAGGAAGGCGTCGGCCAGCAGGGCGACCTGGTCGCGCCGGCGCAGCGCGGTGGCCAGGCCGATGTAGAACAGTCCCAACGCCAGCGCCGAGTAGGCCACGCCGAACGGGAAGCCGTGCACCAGGCTGAACTGGAGGCCGAAGCCCAGCATCGGCGTGCCGAACACCAGCGTGCCGTCGACGTAGTTCTTCAGCTTGACCGACTGCTGGCGCGCGTAGGCCACCGGGATCGACACATAGAACACGAAGAACAGCAGCAGGAACAGTTGCACCGACAGATAGTTTTCCGGCGTATAGCGCAGCACGCCCCAGGCGGTGCCGATGGCGAAGGTGAAGGCGAAGCCCAGCAGGTTGAGCGGGCGCCACGAGCGCAGCAAGGCCAGCGCGAACACGCCGGCGTTGAGCAGCGCGTAGTACGAGAACAATCCGATGTGGCTGCCGCCGCCGGAGGAGGCGAGGATGGGCGCGGCAAAGCCGCCGGCGATGCCGAAGATGGCCAGCCACATGGCGTCCTGCAGCACGGCCAGCAGGCAGGTGAAGACGGTCAGCACGAACAGCAGCGCGAAGGCCAGCGAGCCGGGTATCAGCTGGTACAGGCGGAAGGCGCCGAAGGTCACCAGCATCAGCACGGCCAGGGCGGCGCCCTGCACCGGCAGGGCGATGGCGGGACGGCTCAGGCGGATGCGCCAGCCCCAGGCCAGCAGCGCGATGTCGGCCAGCACGATGCCGGCCAGGCGGAACTCGATCGGCACCGTCACGCGCGCGGCCGCGTACTTGAGCAGGAAGCTGACGCCGATGAACAGGATCAGCAGGCCCAGCTTGGCGACCAGGTTGCCGCCGAACAGCCAGGCCTTGGCGGCCACCAGCCAGCGCGGCGGTGGCGCCGGCTCGTACCGGGGCGCGGTCGCAGGTCGAGGCGCAGGCGCTGGGGCCGGCGGCGGCGGCGGTTGGACTGGTTCAGGCGGAACGGCGAGCGGTTCCGCCGGCGCGGGCGCCGCTTCCGGCTCCGGCGTGGCGGCCGGCACTGGAATCTTGGCGGCCACGAGCACCTGTGGCGGCAGCGGCGGCGGTGGCGGGGCCAGGATGGTGGTCGGCACCGGCACCTCGGCGGGCGCAGGCGCGGGAGGGCGGGCAGGCTGTGCCGCCGGCGGAGTGGCCTGCTGCCGTGCGTAGACGCGCTGCATCGAGGCTTGCGCCTCGCGCAGCGCCTCCACTTCGCGTTGCAATTCCGTGGCGATCTTGCGCGCCTTGCGTGCCTCGGTGCGCGCGCGCCAGGCGATACTCAGCGTAAAAATGCTGAAGATGAACGAAAAGAATCCCATTGCGCGCCCCGCTGATAACAATATTGAAAAATATCACATTTGCAACATTATCTCAATCGAAACAGGCAACTTGGCGGCAGACAACTTGAGGTCAGACAACTTGGGGTCAAGTCTGACATTCGGACACGGCCTCAGCCGTAGCAGGCGCGCCAAGGCTGAGGCCGTGTCCGAATGTCAGACTTGACCCCAATTTTATTTGGCGATCCAGCGGTCGACGCGGGCTTCCAGGATGGGCAGCGGCAGCGTGCCGTCGCCGATGACGACTTCGTGGAATTTCTGGTAGCTGAACTTGTCGCCCAGCGCTGCCTGCGCGCGTGCCCGCAGTTCCAGGATCTTCAACGAGCCGATCTTGTAGCTCAGCGCTTGCGCCGGCCATACCATGTAGCGCTCGATCTGGTTCCTGGCGCGCGCTTCGCTCCAGCCCAGCGTGTCGGCCAGGTAGGCGATCGCTTGCTCGCGGCTCCAGCCCTTGGCGTGCAGGCCGGTGTCCACCACCAGCCGCGCGGCGCGCAACATCTCCGCGTTCAGGTGGCCGTAGTAGGCCACCGGGTCTTCATACAGGCCCATCTCGCGGCCCAGCGTCTCCGAGTACAACGCCCAGCCTTCGGTGTAGGCCGCGCTGTTCGGATTCTCGGTGCTGAATTTGCGGAAGTCCGGCAAGTCCAGTTCCTTCAGCAGCGCCGCGTGCAGGTGGTGGCCGGGCACGCCTTCGTGGAGGAACAGGCTGACCATGTCGACCCGGCTGTATTGCTTCGGATCGTTCACCACCGGCCAGAACACGCCCGGATGCGAGCCGTCCGCCGCCGATGGCGTGTAGTGGTCGGACGCGGTGGCGCGCGTCAGCTCGGGCTCGAGATGCAGCTCCAGCTTGGCTTTCGGGATCAGGCTGAAGTAGGTCGGCAGCTTGGTTTGCACTGTGGCGTAGATGGCGCGGTAGGCGTCCAGCACTTGCTCGTCGGTGGTGAAGATCTTGAACTTGTCCTGCGCCGCCACCCATTGAGGCAGTTGTTTTTCGGGACCGTCGTAGCCCAGCTTGGGACCGAGCGCGGCCAGCTGCTGCTGGATGCGCGCCACTTCCTTCAGGCCCAGCGCGTGCACCGCGTCCGGCGTCAGCGGCAGGTTGGTGCTGTCCTTGATGCGTGCGGCGTACCAGGCGGCGCCGTTCGGCAGCGCGCCCCAGCCGCTGCTGGCGCGGCTGGCCGGCAGGTATTCGTTCTGCAGGAAGCTGACCAGGCGGTTCAACGCCGGCGCGATCCCGCTCTCTACCGTGTGCAGGTAGGCGGCCTTCAATTTCTGCTGGTCGGCCTCGGAAAAGCCGGCCGGGAAGCGCGTCACCGGCGAGTAGTAGATGCTGGTCTCCGGCGTCGCGCTGCGCAGGTTCTGGAACTGCGGCAGCATCGCCACCGTGATCGCCTTCGGCTGCACCACGCCGCTGCGCATGCCCTGCTTCATGTTGGCGATGGCCTGGTCGATCCATGCCGGCAGCTGGTTCAGGCGGCTCAGGTAGGCCTGGTATTGCTTGACCGTGCCCAGCGGCTGCGAGCCGGTGCCGTCGGCGTAGTTGGCCAGCGTGCTGGGCACGTTGTCGAGCTGGTTCAGCGGCAGCAGGTATTCCGGGAAGGACTCCAGCTGCAGCGCGTTGTTCAGTTCGTAGGACAGCAGGTCGTAGGTCAGCTGGTCCTGCTGGCCGAGCTGGTCGCGCTGCACCGTCATCAGCTGCTTCTGCATCTGGCGGTACAGCGCGAACTGCGCCGCGCGCACCTTGGGCGAGATGTTCATGCCGAGCTGGTCGTCATAGCGGCCGTCGCCGTTGGCGGTGGCGAACAGCAGCGGATCGTATTTGCAGCGCGCCGTGTGGAAGGCCGCCGCCAGCTTGGCCAGCTGCTTCTGCGCCTGCGCCGCCTGCTGCGTGGACGCCGGCTTGGCGGCCGCCAGCACCGGCGGCGCTCCCATCAACAATGCGGCAATCAGGGTGGTGGTGGTCAGCGCGGCGAGCGGGCGGGCAGATGGCATGGTGTCCTCGAAGTTGAGATGGAATTTCGCCCAGCAGTCTAGCACTTGTCGATGCGGTTTACTCAGCGCCGGAAAAATTGCGTATTCTATGGATGCCGTGAACCGGCAGCCCATAAAAACGCCAATAAAAGCGAGACCAGTTATGCAGACAAACGATCACGCAGCAACCATCGCCCCCAGCCCCGGCATGGATCACCGCGCCACACCGGCCCGCCCGCTCACCCGCCAGGACTACAAGACCCTGTCGCTGGCCGCGCTGGGCGGCGCGCTGGAGTTCTATGACTTCGTTATTTTCGTGTTCTTTACCGCCGTGATCGGCAAGCTGTTTTTCCCGCCGTCGATGCCAGGCTGGCTGAGCATGCTGCAGACCTTCGGCATCTTCGCCGCCGGCTATGTGGTGCGTCCGCTGGGCGGCATCATCATGGCCCACTTCGGCGACCTGCTGGGCCGCAAGCGCATGTTCACCATGTCCATCCTGCTGATGGCGGTGCCGACCCTGCTGATGGGCGCGCTGCCGACCTACGCCAGCATCGGCCTGGCCGCGCCCTTGCTGCTGTTGCTGCTGCGCGTGATGCAGGGCGCGGCGGTGGGCGGCGAGGTGCCGGGCGCTTGGGTGTTCGTGTCCGAGCACGTGCCGGCACGCTATATCGGCTATGCCTGCGGCACGCTGACGGCCGGCCTGACCTTCGGCATCCTGCTGGGCTCGGTGGTCGCGACCGGCATCAACACCGCCTTCACGCCGGACCAGGTGGCCGACGGCGCCTGGCGCCTGCCGTTCCTGTTGGGCGGCATCTTCGGTCTGGGCGCGATGTACCTGCGCCGCTGGCTGCATGAGACGCCGGTGTTCGCCGAGCTTCAGCAGCGCAAGGCGCTGGCCGCCGAGATGCCGCTCAAGTCCGTGCTGCGCAGCCATCGCGGCGCGGTCGTGGTGTCGATGCTGCTGACGTGGATGCTGTCGGCCGGCATCGTGGTGGTCATCCTGATGACGCCGACGCTGCTGCAGAAAATCTATGGCTTCGATCCGCACACCTCGCTGGTGGCCAACACCTTGGCGACGCTGTGCCTGGCGATCGGCTGCATCGTGGCCGGCGTGCTGGCCGACCGCATCGGCTCGCGCGTCACGCTGTTCGGCGGCTCGCTGCTGCTGGCGATCAGCACCTACGTGTTCTACACCACGCTGCACGCGCGCCCGGACCTGCTGCTGCCGCTGTATGCGCTGGTCGGCTTCAATGTCGGCGTGGTCGGTGCCGTGCCTTGCGTGCTGGTCAAGGCCTTCCCGGCGCAGGTGCGCTTCTCGGGGCTGTCGTTCTCGTACAACCTGGCGTATGCGATCTTCGGCGGCCTGACGCCGGTGGTGGTGTCGCTGATGCTGAAGAATAATCCGCTGGCGCCGGCGTACTACGTCATCGCGGTGTGCGGCATCGGCATGGTGACTTCCTTGTTCGTCAAGGAGCCGCCGGGCGGCGTCTAAGTCAGGCGGTCGCGCAGCAGCAGGAAGGGCCGCTCCAGCGCGACATGCAGCAGCCACGCGGCGGCCCAGGACATGGCGCCGTAAATCGCCAGGAACAGCAGGCTGCCCGGCACAGGCGCCTGCTGCGCCTCGCCGAGCAGGAACCGGCAGGCCTGCATGGCCGGTTCGATGAGCGGATAGTGCACCAAGTACAGCGCGTAGGACAGCTTGGCGATGTGGCGCAGCGGCCGTGCCGCGCCGAACGCCGGCCGCCAGCAATTGACGGCCAGCCCGCACCGCACCAGCAGCGCGAACAGGCAGGACGACAGCGCGATGATCCAGCAGACCGTCGGCCAGTCGCCCAGGCCCAGCCAGTCCCTCCACATCAGCAACAGCAGCGGCAACGCCGCCAGCGTTACGAACAGCGAACGCGGCGCGCGCCACGCGCCCGACGCGCCATGCTGGACCGCGACCAGCACGCCCGCGAGGATGCCCAGCACGGCGTGATGAAACGGCGCCCGTACCGACCAGAAGAAGGCCACATAGTCGCCTTGCGTGATACCCCGCGCATCGGCCTGCATCGACCAGCACAGCGCCATCATCGCCAGCGTCAGCAGCATGCAGGCGCCACGCGTGCCGGCGCGCGTCAGCAAGAACATCAGGACGGGCGTGGCCAGGTAAAATTTTTCCTCGACGGCCAGCGACCACAGCGTGACCATCACATCCGACCCGAGGTAATCCTGCAGGAACAGCAGGTGCGTGACGAACGACAGGCTGGAGAACGGAACGCCGAGCCAGCAAATCAGAATCACGCCCCAGTACAACGGCAGCGTGCGGAACGCGCGGCGGCGGTAGAACTCCAGCACGGCCGCCCGGCTGAACGGTGCCGCGCGCGGGCCGGTGAAATGGCTGCCGATCAGAAATCCACTCAGCACGAAAAACAGGTCGACGCCGATCCAGCCATTGGCCGCCAACACCGCCAGCGGCCCGCCGGGAACAACGCCGAATGCGGCCTGCGAGGCCACCGCCCAATGCCGCGCCAGCACCAGCATGATCGCCACCGCGCGCAGCGCGTCCAGCACCGGATAGCGCGGCCCCATGCGCGCGGTGGCGGTCATCGGTCAGCCGATCTTCAGCGCGCTCTGCACATCGCGCTTGCGCAGCTTCCAGATGATCGAGTCCACGATGTAGTGGTGAAAATTAATGCCCTGGTAGGCGATCACCACCAACGGCACCAGCGTGTAGTTGGCGAAGTAGGCATTGGACATGTCGATGGCGCGGTACACCACGCCGGTCAGCGCCAGGCAGGCCAGCAGGTAGAGCGGCCAGCGGCCTTCCTGGCTCAGCCAGGACAGCGCCCGCTGCTCCGGATTGACGCCTCCCTTGAACTTGTTGGAGTTGAACAGCCACACGAAGGCGATGTACTGCGCGTTGTGCCACACGTTGATGACCAGCCAGCCGGTCGTGATGTCGCGGATGGCGGCGTACGCCACCAGGTAGATCAGGTAGTGCGAGCACAGGTAGGCGAAGTGCAGGCGGCCCAGCGTGCCGTCGCGCAGTGCGCGCAGTTGCGCCCACAGCCACCAGGCCAGGCAGGCGCTGGCCGCCGTCAGCGTCGCCAGGGCCAGTGACGATGGCACCGGCAGCTTCCAGATTTCGATCGACAGGAAGGTGGAGCCTGGCCTCGCGCTCATCATCAGGAAGGCGGCCACCGGCACGAGATAAAAGGTGAGGCGGTTGAACGCAGGATTGCCGGCCTGGACGCTGCGCGTCTTCATGCCGTAGGCCTTGTTGATGCCCTCGCTTTGGCGCGTGTAGTGATACCACTGCCAATGCATGTACAGCGTGGCGACCGCCGTCAGGCCGCCCAGCCGGATCAGCAGGTAGACGCCAGCGAACACCGCCACCGGCAAGGGCAGCAGCAACGCCCAGTGCTGGCGCGCCGACTTCAGGTCGAACAACAGACGGGTGTAGGTGGAAATGACATGATGGTAGCCAAGCAAGGCCAGGTCCAGCGAAATGATCAGCACGAAATACTGGGGCAAGCCGAGCGCCAGCGCGCCCATGGCCAGCGCGAGCAGGGGAATGCCCAGCACGAACAGGCGGTCGAATCGCTGGCTGCGCATGTAGATCGGGGCTGTCTCGGCAATAGCGGACATGGCGTGGACTCCGGCGGGTGGCACTGTCTGTATGATAGTGCTACGCGGCAATAAGTCCACTATTCCTTTGTGCGGTGTTGCGCCGATTTACTTTGCGCGGCGGCCGTGTTCCAGCGCCTGCGCCTTCGCCAGGCCGGCCTCGAACGCGCCCGCATCCTTGCCCGCCTCGCCCGCCACATCCTCGGCGATGCGGAAACCTTCGCCGACGCTGCTGCGGTTGTCCGTGCCGGTATGGCCGCGGTAGGTCGGGCTGGCGCCGACCGGGCCGCTGTGGTAATTGCCGCCCCGGTGGATCACCATGGCCGAGCCGTGGAACAGCTTGCAGTCGCTGCTCCAGGCGCTGCCGTCCTTGGGCGCGCCGTCGTAGGTCAGGTGCTGGCAGTCTTCGACTATTTCGCCAACGTTGCCCAGCATGTCATGCAGGCCGTAGGCGTTGGCCGCATACATGCCCACCACCGTGGTCAGTGCCGCGCCGTCGTCGCAGGCGATTTCCTGCCTGTCCTTGCCGGTCAGCCTGGTGATGGCCGGCTTGCCGCTGCGGTCGAAAACGTTGGCGTGCTTGCACAGGGCCTCAGGGGCGTCGCCGTGCGGATAGCGGCTGGTGCTGCCAGCGCGCGCCGCGTATTCCCATTCCGCTTCGCTGGGCAGGCGGAAGCGCCGGCCACTTTGCTGCGACAGCCATTGCAGGTAGGCGTGGGCGTCGTCCCAGCTCACGCACATCACCGGATGGTAGTCGCCCGGCGCGTTGACGGGCGCGTTCCAGCCATCCTTGCCGTTCTCCATGCCCCAGTCGTTGGCTGCCAGCTTCCAGCAATCGCCGTCGGCCTTGTAGCCGGTGGCTTCGACAAACTGGCGAAACTGCCCGACGGTGGTTTCGTAGCGGGACAGCCGGTAGCTCTTGACGCTGACCGTGTGGACCGGCTCGGAGGCCGGATAGTCGGCGTCCTTGGGATTGGCGGTGCTGCCCATCGAGAATTCGCCGCCCTTGATCGTGACCATGGAGGGCAGCAGCAGCGGATCGGCGGCAGCCCAAAGCGGGCAGCCCAGCAGCAGCATCGACAGCAGCGAGACGGTTTTTTTCATTGCGAGGTCCTGGGAGAGTTGATTGGAGGACGCAACAATCCCACAGGCTCCGCGCGGGGGGCAGCGCCGCGCGACGAATCGACAGCCGGGCCGACGAATCGCCTACATGGCCCGGAACAGGTGGACGTAGGCGCGGCTGACGCGCAGCTCGCGGGCGTGACCCTTGATGCGCAGGAACAGGCGGCTGCTTTCGTCGCGGCGGGTGCCGGCCAGGTAGTCCAGGTTGACCAGCGTCGAGCGGTGCACCTGCCAGAACTGTTCAGGATCAAGCTGCTCGGACAGCTCGGCGATGGTGGTGCGGATCAGGTGCTCGCCGCTGGCGGTCTGCACCACGGTGTACTTGTCGTCGGCGTGGAAGTACAGCACGTCGCTGACGGCGATTTGATGCACGAGCTCGCCCTGGCCGGCGCGCACGAAGCGCAGCCGTGCCGGCGCGGCCGGCCCGCGCGTCAACTGCTGCAGCGCTTGCGACAGGCGCGCATCGGGCGGCGCCGCCAGCGTCGCCTTGACGCGCTCGATCGTGCGCGCCAGTCGTTCGGTCTTCAGCGGCTTGAGCAGGTAGTCCAGCGCGCAATGGTCGAAGGCTTGCACCGCGTAGGTGTCGTAGGCGGTGACGAACACCACGCGGGTGTCGCCCTCGATGCCCTGCGCCACTTCCAGCCCGCTGAGGCCCGGCATCTGGATGTCGAGGAAAGCCAGCTCCGGCTCCAGCTGCTCGATGCGTTCCGCCGCCTCGACGCCGTTGCGGGCGATATGCACGATGTCCAGTTCCGGCCACAGCAGTTGCAGCTGCTCCTTCAGGTACAGCGCCAGGTGCGGCTCGTCGTCGGCGATCAGGGCGCGCGTCATGCCTGCCTCCGGTAGGGCAGGGACAGCGAGGCCAGCACGCCGGCCGCCTGCGGCGTCAGCGTCAGCGAGGCCTCGGCGCCGTAGCGGGTGCGCAGCCGTTCGCGGATGTTGGGCAGCGCCATGCCGCCGGCGCGCTGGCGCTGACGCCGCGGCGCGTCGAGGCCGAGGCCGTCGTCGTCGACGCAGATCGCGAGCTGGCCGTCCACCACGCGCGCGCGCACGTGCACGCGGCCGCCTTCGATCTTCGGCTCCAGTCCATGCTCGATGGCGTTTTCCACCAGCGGCTGCAGCAGCAGGGTCGGCAGGGTGGCCGCCAATGCCTCGTCGCTGGCGTCGATCTCGAAGCGCAGCCTGTCCTCCATGCGGATCTGGAGCAGGGTCAGGTAGTCGCGCACCATCGCCAGCTCGGCGGCCAGCGTGCTGTCGGTGTGGCGCAGCTGGCCCAGGCTGGCGCGCAGGTAGTCGGTGAAGGTCTCCAGCATCAGCCGGGCACGCGGCGTGTCGCGATCGAGCAGGCTCTGCACGTTGGCCAGCGTGTTGAACAGGAAGTGCGGCTCGATCTGCGCCTGCAGCAGGCGCAGCTGGGCTTCCATCGCCTGGTGCAGCAGCGTGTCCTGCCTGACCCGCAGGCGCCACCAGAACCAGTTGGCCGCGGCCACCACCATGACGAAGGCCAGGAACTCGGTCTGGGCCACGCTATGGGACATGAAGCTGCCCCAGGCGTCCCAACCGCTGAAACGCGAGTACAGGCTCAGGCTGAACGCCGCGCCGAACACCACGCCGCCGACGGCGATGGCGTTGATGACCAGCGCGGCGCGCCAGTCGGCGGCCTTGGCCAGTTGCTCGATGGTGGCGGCCGGCAGCAGCTTTTCGACCGCGCGGGTGATCGCCAGCATGCTGTAGGCCACGGTCAGGCAGATGAACAGGTTGAACAGCAGCGAGGCGCGCCACCAGCCGGGGTCGCCGACCCGTCCGGTCAGCAGGCCGTTAATCAGCATCATGCAAAAGCCGATCGGCAGCGCCAGGGCGGCGCCGACCGCCAGTTGCGCCCAGAGCGGCTCCTGGCGCTGCTTTTTGAGCGTCCAGAACGAGCGCCAGGCCAGTTGGAAAGGGGAGCGGATATTCATGGCGGCCATTTTAGCCGGGAAGAAAGGCCTGACCGGCCGGGAATGCGACGGATCGACGGTATTGCCGACGGAATGCCAGTGTCGATCCTTCCTGCAGGACGTTTGCGCTAGGCACCCGTACCTTTTGCACGGGTCGTGGTTCGCTTTTTGACAGCGGTTTTCTTGGCGGGGGATGGCTTCGTCGCCGCCTGCCCAGGTATTTCGGTTTCGCCAGCGGCCGGACCGGTGGACCACTGTTTACAGGAATCGGTGAGTGTCACCGCCCGTGAAATCATTTCTTCAATTTTTTTCCGAGAAAGCGCTGCGATTTTTCCTTGACGGTCTGCCGGCAGGCTTTTGATGACGTCGTCCAGATTTCTTCCCATGACAGTCTCCAGCACTTTCAATTTCCGGGCCGGAGTTAATTATCATCTTCTAGTGATATCACGTCCAGGTGCTTTTTTTGAACGGGAACAGCTGCGTGCCGTGCTACGTTGCCGGCCCCGCCGCCATCAGGCTTTGGGTCGGGGCATCCGAGAGAGTTATAATGATCGTCATCAGGGATTAAAAAATTGCGGCACCGGGTCCGGTTTGCTCCAATTTCCCGTTCTTCTGTGCACCTTCGACATTCAGCCTAACTCGATATTGTTGGCGTGACTAACGATCTGAGGCACCGCTAACCAATTGATTTAACAAGGAATTCCATGTCTTTACAATGCGGCATCGTCGGCCTGCCCAACGTCGGCAAGTCCACCCTCTTCAACGCCCTGACCAAGGCCGGCATTCCGGCCGAGAACTATCCGTTCTGCACCATCGAGCCTAACGTCGGCGTCGTCGAAGTGCCGGATCCGCGCATGGCTGGCCTGGCCGAGATCGTCAAGCCGGAACGCATGGTCAACGCCATCGTCGAGTTCGTCGACATCGCCGGCCTGGTGGCGGGCGCGTCGCAGGGCGAGGGCCTGGGCAACCAGTTCCTGTCGCACATCCGCGAAACCGACGCCATCGTCAACGTCGTGCGCTGCTTCGAAGATGACAACGTGATCCACGTGGCCGGCAAGGTCAGCCCGCTGGACGATATCGAAGTGATCCAGACCGAGCTGGCGCTGGCCGACTTGGGCACCGTGGAAAAAGCCATCCACCGCGAAAACAAGAAAGCCCGTTCCGGCGACAAGGACGCCGCCAAGCTGCTGGCCATCATGGAGCGCATCGTGCCGCACCTGAACGAAGCCAAGCCGGTGCGCGCCATGGGCCTGGACGCCGACGAAATGGCCTTGATCAAGCCGCTGTGCCTGATCACCGCCAAGCCGGCCATGTACGTGGCCAACGTGTCGGACACCGGCTTCACCAACAACCCGCTGCTGGACCAGCTGACCGCCTACGCCGCCACGCAGAACGCCCCCATCGTCGCCATCTGCGCGTCGATCGAAGCGGAAATCGCCGACCTGGACGACGCCGACAAGAGCGCCTTCCTGGCCGATATGGGCATGGAAGAGCCGGGCCTGGACCGCCTGATCCGCGCGGCCTACAAGCTGCTGGGCCTGCAAACCTACTTCACCGCCGGCGTGAAGGAAGTGCGCGCCTGGACCATCCACGTGGGCGACACCGCGCCGCAAGCGGCCGGCGTGATCCACACCGACTTCGAACGCGGCTTCATCCGCGCGCAAACCATCGCCTACGACGACTTCATCCAGTACAAGGGTGAGAGCGGCGCCAAGGAAGCGGGCAAGATGCGCGCCGAGGGCAAGGAATATGTGGTCAAGGATGGCGATGTGTTGAACTTCCTGTTCAACGTGTAATTTTCCGAAGTACCGAAGAAGCCCTGTCGATACAGGGCTTCTTTGTTTTGGGCTGGTCGTTCCTGAGCAACGCAGGGGCCTGATAAGAAAAACCATGCACTTGTCCACGAAATGATGTTCAAGGGCGGCGTGTGGACCAACCCGGAAGGACGCCATCGGCGGCCATGTTCGCGCAAAAATGCGCGCGGCCTGTGCCGTTAGTCGCGCGCGCGGCTTTGTTGGGTATAATCGTCGGATTGCAAGCGTCGGCCTTCCGCTCCCGCCTCACTCCTCACTAGAAAAATACTCTTCATGGCATCTTCCAACGATAACGTCAGCATGGCGCTGTTCTGCGATTTTGAAAACGTGGCGCTCGGTGTGCGCGACGCCAATTACGACAAGTTCGACATCAAGCCGGTGCTGGAACGTTTGCTGCTCAAGGGCAGCATCGTGGTCAAGAAGGCGTATTGCGACTGGGACCGCTACAAGGGTTTCAAGGCGCCGATGCACGAGGCCAACTTCGAGCTGATCGAAATCCCGCACGTGCGCCAGTCCGGCAAGAACTCGGCCGACATCCGCATGGTCGTCGACGCGCTCGACCTGTGCTACACCAAGTCGCACGTCGACACCTTCGTCATCATCTCCGGCGATTCCGATTTCTCGCCGCTGGTGTCCAAGCTGCGCGAGAACGCCAAGAAGGTGATCGGCGTCGGCGTCAAGCAGTCGACTTCCGACCTGCTGGTGGCCAACTGCGACGAATTCATCTTCTACGACGACCTGGTGCGCGAGAGCCGCCGCGCCAAGCGCGAATCCAGCAGCGAGGCCAAGCCGGCCGTCAAGCGCTCGCCGGAAGAGGAGCGCATGCGCCGCGAAGAGATGGACAAGCGCCGCAACCAGGCGGTGGAAATCGCCGCCAACACGTTCGAGGCGCTGGTGTCCGAGCGTGGCGATAGCGGCAAGATCTGGGCCTCCGTGCTGAAGGAGGCGATCAAGCGCCGCAAGCCGGACTTCAGCGAGTCCTACTATGGCTTCCGCACCTTCGGCAACCTGATCGAGGAATGCAAGGCGCGCGGCCTGCTGGAATTCGGCCGCGATGAAAAGTCGGGCGCGTATGTGTATCGCGGCACCGGCGTGGCGACGCCGGGTTTGCAGGTGAGCGAGGCGCCGGTGGAGGGGGCGCAGGCCGAGGCGCAGGATGGGGGCAAGCAGGAATCGCGCCGCAGCCGTGGCCGTGGCCGCACCGCCGCCGAGCGTTTCGCCGAGCGTCAGGCCGAGCGCCAGGCACAGCAGGCGCGCCAGGCGCAGCCTGCCGAGGACGAGGCGGAGCCGGAAGTGCCGGCCTATGTCGAGCCGGAGCAACTGGCTGGGCAGCCGGACACTGCGGCGGAACCGGCGGCCGAATCCGATCGCGGCCGTGGCCGTGGTCGCGGCAATCGCGGCGGACGCAAGCAGGGCGAGCGTCAGGACCGGGCTGAGGCTGCGGCCGAAGCGCCGGTGGTTATCGAAGCGGCGATTGAGCTGCCGGTGGTGGCCAGCGAGCCGGTGGTTGCCGTCGAGGTGCCAGCCAAGAAGAAAAGCGGCCAGAAACCGCCCGCACGCAAACTGAAAGAGGCCGCCAAGCCGAAGACCGAGGACGCAGCGTCGGCCAAGGGCGGCAAGGGTGCGAAGAATGCGCGCGGCGGCAAGGGCGCGGCAGCCGTGAACGGCGAACAGCCGGCGGCGGCTCCTGCACCTGCACCTGCACCTGCACCGGCGCCGATCGAAGCACCGGCACCGGCGGCTTCGGCCGACGTTGAAGCCGCACCGGCCGCCAAGCCGGCCAAGGCCAAGGCAGCCGCCAAGCCGCGCAAGCCGGCGGCGCCACGCGCACCGCGTGCGCCCAAGGCAGCCGCCGCCAAAGCCGAGGAGTAATCCCGGACGGGGAGGGCGGGCCGCCAGCGGTCCGCTCCGGCTGATCGTATAATGGCAATGTTTTCATCTGCCTAACAACGGTGCCGAACATGCCCATCCTCTCCGAAATCACGCTGTATCCGATCAAGTCCTGCGGCGGCATTTCGCTGCAGGAAGCCACGCTGACCACCACCGGCCTGATGACCGGGCAGATCTACGACCGCGAATGGATGGTGGTCGACGGCGCCGGCGTCTGCCTGACCCAGCGCGACCATCCGCGCATGGCGCTGATCACGCCCAGCCTCAAGGGCAGCACGCTGGAACTGCGCGCGCCCGGCATGCTGCGGCTGGAAATCCCGCTCGACCTGCCCGATCCCTACCTCGCACCCACCCTCACCACCCAAGTCTGGGACGACACCGTGCTGGCCTACGACTGCGACGACCTGACCGCCGAATGGTTCACCCAGGCGATCGGCGTGCCGTGCCGGCTGGCGCGCTTCCACGCCAACGCCGAGCGCGCCGTCAGCGAGAAGTGGACCAACGGCGTGGCCGCCACCACCATGTTCTCCGACGGCTATCCGATGCTCGTGGCCGGGGCCGCCTCGCTGGACGACCTGAACGATAAGCTGCGCCGCGCCGGCCGCGAGGCCATCCCGATGAACCGCTTCCGCCCCAACCTGGTCGTGGCCGGCATCGAGGCCTTCGAGGAGGACTACGTCGAATCGTTCCAGCTGGGCGACGCCTTGCTCAAGCCGGTCAAGCCGTGCTCGCGCTGCCCGATGCCGTCGGTCGACCAGGCCACCGGCCAGTTCGGTCCCGACCCGCTGGACATCATGCAAAGCTACCGCGCCAAGGCCGAGCTGGACGGCGCGTTGTGTTTCGGCATGAACGCCATCCTGGTCGCCGGCGAGGGTCAGCAGGTGCGGGTGGGGGAGGAAATCGTCGTCACGCTGGCGTTTTAACGCGCTCAGGCATTCCCAAGCGCCAAAAGTTGGCGTAATGTGGCAAGGGGAATGAAACCAGCTGATGAGTAAGGGCAAATATGACGCAAACTGCAACAGGCAAGTTATCGCCGCAGACCGACCACGCCGCGCGCGCGGCGGATCTGGCGGCCGAAAACCAGGCCCTGCGGGCGCGCATGGCTTACCTGCTGGAGCAGGCCGAGCGCAACCACTCCATCATGACCCGCCACCAGGCCTTCGACCTGGACATCGTCAGCGCCGCCAATTTCCCCGAGCTGATCGGCACCATCTTCCGCGTGCTGCCGGTGATCTCCGAGCTCGACAGCGTTACCCTGACCTTGGTCGACGAGGACGCCGACATCCGCACCGTCATGCTCAAGCTGGACGTGGTGTTCGAGGATTTCCCCGAGCTGATCTTTGTGGAATCGCTGGACGGCCTCGGCTTCGACCTGGGCCAGCGCAACGTCTACACGCCGCCGCCCAAGCCGCTGCTGGGCATGTACGACGCGCAGCGCCACGCGACGCCGTTCCCGCGGCCGCCGGCCGGGCTGCAAAGCGTGGCGCTGGTGCCGCTGCTGCGCAACAAGCGCATCATCGGCAGCCTCAACCTGGGCAGCTGCGACCCGACCCGCTTCACGCCCAGCCTGGGCACCGACTTCATCGAGCACATGGCGTCGATCATCGCCATCTGCCTGGAAAACGTCATCAGTAACGAGATGTTGAAGTACATCGGCCTGACCGACTCGCTGACCGGCGTCTACAACCGGCGCTACATCGACCGGCGTTTGCTGGAAGAGATCGCCCGCGCGCGGCGCCAGAAATATCCGATCTCGTTCATGTACATCGACATCGACCACTTCAAGCGGGTCAACGACACGGTCGGCCACGGCGGCGGCGACGACGTGCTGCGCGAAGTGGCCACCCGCATCAAGAACGAGCTGCGCACGTCGGACGCGCTGGCGCGCTTCGGCGGCGAAGAATTTGTGGTGCTGCTGATCGATGCCAATCTGGAGAGTGCCGCCTTTGTGGCCGAGCGCATCCGCGCCAGCGTGGCCGGCAGCATGATCGCGCTGTCGCAGGAATTACAGTTGTCGGTCACGGTCTCGATCGGCGTGGCCTGCCTGAACCCCGGCGAAGCCGAAGGCGACCCGGCCGCCATCGCGCGCGCCTGGGTAGCGCAGGCCGACACGCTGCTGTACGTCGCCAAGGAAAGCGGCCGCAACCGCGTAGTCAGCCGCGCCGAAGGCGGGGGTCAAGTCTGACATTCGGACACGGCCTCTGCCGTAGCGGTCGCCCAAAATGGGGTCAAGTCTGACATTCGGACACGAGTTCTGCCGTAGCGCCGTGCTAGGGCAGAGCTCGTGTCCGAATGCCAGACTTGACCCCAGTGTTTTGACCGTGTTTTAGCGGAGCAGGCGCTGCTCGGCGCGGTTGACGGCTTCGGCTGTGCCGCGCAAGACCACCACGTCGCCCGCTTCCAGCACCAGCTCCGGCGTTACGTCCAGCCGGCCTTTGCCGCGCCGGATGCCGCTTACCTCGGCCCCCGCGCCGGCCACGTCGATCTCGCCCAGGGACTTGCCCACGCTGGCCGCGCTGTCGCGCAGCGTGACCGAATGCAACCGCTCCAGGTCGGCCTCCTCGCCGGCGTCGCTGGCGCCGTGGAAGTAGCCGCGCAACGAGGCGTAGCGCTCCTCGCGCGCCGTCTGCACCCGGTGCACCACCCGCCGCAGCGGCACGCCCAGCATCACCAGCGCGTGCGAGGCCAGCATCAGGCTGCCCTCCATCAGCTCTGGCACCACTTCCGCCGCGCCGGCCGCCTTCAGGCGGTCGAGGTCGGTGTCGTCGTGCGAGCGCACGATCACCGGCAAGGTCGGCGCCAGCTCGTGCACCAGGTGCAGCACCTTCAGCGCCGACGGCGTGCTGGCGTAGGTGATCACCACCGCGCTGGCGCGGTAGATGCCGGCCGCCACCAGGCTCTCGCGCCGCGCGGCGTCGCCGTAGGAGACGTTGCGCCCGGCCGTCTGCGCTTCCTGCACCCGCTCCGGATCCAGGTCCAGCGCGTGGTAGTCGATATTTTCTTCCGTCAGCAAGGTCGCCAGGCTTTGCCCGCTGCGGCCGAAGCCGCACACGATCACGTGCTTGTTGGTGGACATGGTGCGGCTGGCGATCTTGGTCAGCGCCAGCGATTGCATCATCCATTCGTTGCTGGAGACCTTCATCACGATCTGGTCCGACTTGGCGATGATGAACGGCGCCACCAGCATCGACAGCACCATCGACGCCAGCACCACCTGGATGATGAGCGGGTCCATCAGATGGCTGCCGCCCGCCAGGTTGAGCAGCACGAAGCCGAACTCGCCGGCCTGCGCCAGCGCCAGGCCGGTGCGCATCGAGACGCCGTCCGAGGCGCCGAACAGCTTGGCCAGTCCGGCGATCAGCGCGAACTTGAGCAGCACCGGTCCCGCCAGCAGCACCAGCACCAGCCACCAGTGCGTCATCACCAGCCGCACGTTGAGCAGCATGCCGATGGTGATGAAGAACAGCCCCAGCAGCACGTCGCGGAAGGGCTTGATGTCCTCCTCCACCTGGTGCTTGTATTCGGTCTCGGAAATCAGCATGCCGGCCACGAAGGCGCCCAGCGCGAGCGACAGGCCGGCGCGCTCGGTGATCCAGGCCGCGCCCAGCGTGATCAGCAGCAGGTTGAGCATGAACAGCTCCTGCGAGCGCCGCTTGACCACCACCGTGAACCAGCCGCGCACCAGCTTCTGGCCGAAGAACAGCAGCAAGGCCAGCACGATCACGGCCTTGACGCCGGCCCAGGCCAGCGTCTCGACCAGCGCGTCCGGCCGCTGGCCCAGCGAGGGGATCAGGATCAGCAGCGGCACCACGGCCAGATCCTGGAACAGCAGGATGCCGATGATCTTGCGGCCATGCTCGCTTTCCAGTTCCAGCCGCTCGGTCAGCATCTTGGAGACGATGGCGGTGGACGACATGGCCAGCGCGCCGCCCAGCGCGAACGAGGCTTGCCAGCCGATGTGGATGGCCGGCGGCAGCTGGGTCGCCATGACCCAGCCGAACACCATGGTGGCGACAATGGTCAGCACCACCTGCGCCATGCCGAGCCCGAACACGATGCCGCGCATGGCCATTAATTTGGGGAGGGAGAATTCCAGTCCGATGGAGAACATCAGGAACACCACGCCGAACTCGGCCAGCGAGTGGAAGGCCTCGCTCGACTCGGCCAGGCCCAGCGCGTGGGGACCGATCAGGATGCCGACCGCCAGGTAGCCCAGCATCGGCGGCAGCTGCAGCATGCGGAAGGCGACCACGCCCAGCACCGCGCTGCCCAGCAACAACAAGGTCAATTCCAAAGGTGTAAACGTCATATCAACCTGGCCAGAAAATATTATTTCGTTGTTTGTGGGCTGTAGGGGCCCTTATGTTGTTACTGGCAAGTTTTTTGCTTTCTCAATTCGGCTATACTTGGGCATGAGTGTAACCCATGAAAAAACAATGCTGAAAGCTTTTGACGCAAATATGGCCGCGCATGCGTTGCGCCTTGCCCGCGACACCCTGCAAAACGAGGCCGAGGCCATCTCCGCCCTGAACGCCCGCCTGGACGCCGACGACAGCGTGGTGCAGGCCATCGAGCTGTTGCTCAATTGCAAGGGTCGCGTGGTCGTGTCCGGCATCGGCAAGTCCGGCCACATCGGCCGCAAGATCGCCGCCACGCTGGCCTCGACCGGCACGCCGGCGCTGTTCGTGCATCCGGCCGAAGCCGCGCACGGCGACCTCGGCATGGTCACCGCCGACGACGCCTTCATCGCCATTTCCTATTCCGGCGAGAGCGCCGAGCTGATGACCATCCTGCCGGTGGTCAAGCGCATGGGCAGCAAGGTCATCGCCATGACCGGCAAGCCCGGCTCCAGCCTGGCCGGCATCGCCGACGTCCACCTGAACGTGGCCGTGGACAAGGAAGCCTGCCCGATGAACCTGGCGCCGACCACCTCCACCACCGTCACGCTGGCGCTGGGCGACGCCATCGCCGTCGCGTTGCTGGACCTGCGCGGCTTCAAGGAAGAGGACTTCGCGCGCTCCCATCCGGGCGGCGCGCTGGGCCGCCGCCTGCTGACCCATGTGCGCGACGTCATGCGCAGCGGCGACGCCGTGCCGAAGGTCACCGCCGACGTCAAGCTGACCGACGCGCTGCTGGAGATCACGCAGAAGGGCATGGGCATGACCGCCGTGGTCGACGCCGGCGACAAGCCGATCGGCGTGTTCACCGACGGCGACCTGCGCCGCATGATCGAGAAAGTCCAGGACTTTACCAAGGTCGTGATCCGCGACGTCATGCACGCCAACCCGCGCAGCATCTCGCCGGAAAAACTGGCGGTCGACGCCGTCGCCGTGATGGAACAGTTCCGCATCAACCAGATGCTGGTGACCGACGCCGACGGCAAGCTGGTCGGCGCGCTGCACATCCACGACCTGACCCGCGCCAAGGTGATCTGATGACCGAACCGACCTATGTGGAACGCGCCGCGCGCGTCAAGCTGATGATCTTCGACGTCGACGGCGTGCTGACCGACGGCAGCCTGCACTACGGCGCCGAGGGCGAGGCGCTGAAGACCTTCAATGTGCACGATGGCCTGGGCATCAAGCTGCTGCAGGAGTCCGGCGTGCAGACCGCCATCATCAGCGCGCGCACCTCGCCGCAGGTGATCAAGCGCGCGGCCGACCTCGGCATCGGCTTCCTGCACCAGGGCGGCCACGACAAGCTGACGCCGTTCAACGCGCTGCTGGAAAAGACCGGCCTCACCGCCGAGCAGGTCGGCTTCATCGGCGACGACGTGGTCGACCTGCCGATCCTGACGCGCGTCGGTTTCGCGGTGGCCGTGCCCAACGGCCGCGCCGAAGTGCTGGAGCGCGCCCACCACACCACGGTGGCCGCCGGCGGCTGCGGCGCCGTGCGCGAAGTGTGCGAACTGCTGCTGCATGCGCAGGGAAGCTATGAGCGCGTGATGGCGCAGTTCCTGGTTTGACGAGGACCGAGCATGCATAAGAGAACAGCCCACCGCTGGCAGTTGACCATCGTGATGGTGGTCGGCGTGTTTGTCGCCATCGGCAGCTTCTGGCTGGTGCAGGTGGTCAACCAGGCCGGCCAGCAGGCGCAGGCCGACCAGCACCGCAACGAGCCGGACTACATCATCGACCGCTTCAGCATGGTACGCATGAACAAGACCGGCCAGCCGGCCTACATCATCTCCGGCGAGAAGCTGACCCACCACCCGGTTGGAGACGCGTCCGACATCGACAAGCCGTACGTGCACAGCCTGTCGGGCGACCAGCCGCCGATGAATATGCATGCCGACACCGCACATGTCGACCAGGGCAATACGCGCGTCAAGCTCAGTGGTAATGTGGACGTGGTGCGCCCGGCCACGCCGAAGGCGCAGGCGCTGCGTATGACGACCTCGACCCTGACCGTGTACCCGGACGAGGAACGGATGGAAACCACGGCGCCGGTGGCGCTGGAGATCGGCAACGCCACCGCCAACGGCGTCGGCATGAAGGCCAACAACGCCACCCGCGAAGTGCAGCTGGGCGGACGCGGGCAGCTGGTGCTGCCGCCGCGCCCCGGCCATTAAGAACCAACGATGAAGAATGGAATGACGATGAAAAAATTGATATTGTCGGCCGCCGTGCTGCTGATGGCGGCCTGCGCCGCCCACGCGGAAAAAGCCGACTCCACCAAGCCGACCACGATCCAGTATGACGATCTGCAGATCGACGACGTCAAGCAGGTCAAGACGCTGATCGGCAATGTGATCCTGACGCGCGGCACCTTGCTGCTGAAGTCGCCCAAGGCGGTGATGACCACCGACCCGGAAGGCTACGACTTCGTCGTGCTGACCAGCACGCCCGGCACGCCGGCCACCTTCCGCCAGAAGCGCGACGGCGCCGGCGACCAGTGGGTCGAGGGCGAGGCCGAACGCATCGAGTACAGCAACAAGACCGACCTGGTCAAGCTGTTCTCCAAGGCCAAGGTGCGCCGCCTCGAAGGCGGCCGCCTCAGCGACGAGGTCAACGGCGAGTTCATTTCCTACGACAGCCGCAAGGAACAGTTCGCCGTGAAGAACACCGTCACCGGCGAGAGCAAGCCGGGCGCCGGCCGCGGCACCATGGTGATCCAGCCGACCATCCGTCCGGCCGCGCCGGCCACCACGCCAGCAACGACGCCAGCCGCGTCGACGCCGCCGGCCACGGAGAAGTGAGCATGGAACCATCCTGCGGTAGCACCCTGATCGTACGCGGCCTGCAAAAGACCTACGGCAAGCGCCAGGTCGTGCATGACGTGTCCCTGCAAGTGGAATGCGGCGAAGTGGTGGGCCTGCTCGGCCCCAACGGCGCCGGCAAGACCACCTCGTTCTACATGATCGTCGGCCTGGTGCCGTCGGACGCCGGCAGCATCGACATCAGCGGCACCGACATCTCCTCGCTGCCGATCCACCGCCGCGCCTCGCTCGGCTTGTCCTACCTGCCGCAGGAAGCATCGGTGTTCCGCAAGCTGACTGTGGAAGAAAATATCCGCGCCGTCCTCGAAATCCAGAAGGTGGACGGCAAGCCTTTATCCAAGGCTGCCATTGATGAACGGCTCAACACCCTGCTGGCCGATTTGCAGATCGAAAAGCTGCGCGAGAACCAGGCGCTGTCGCTCTCGGGCGGCGAGCGCCGCCGCGTGGAGATCGCGCGCGCGCTGGCCACCAACCCGCGCTTCGTGCTGCTCGACGAACCATTCGCCGGGGTCGACCCGATCGCCGTGATTGAGATCCAGCGCATCGTGCGCTTCCTCAAGGAACGCGGCATCGGCGTCCTCATTACCGATCACAATGTGCGCGAGACGCTGGGCATCTGCGACCGCGCATATATCATCAACCAGGGCACGGTATTGGCTTCAGGCCGGCCAGACGACATCATCGCCAACGAATCGGTGCGTCGCGTGTATCTGGGTGAACACTTCCGTATGTGACCCATGAAACAGTCTTTGCAACTGCGCACGTCGCAGCACCTCGCGCTGACACCTCAGCTGCAGCAGTCGATCCGGCTGCTGCAACTGTCGACGCTGGAGCTGCATCAGGAACTGGAACAGCTGCTGACCGATAATCCGCTGCTGGAGCGCCTCGACGACCCGCTGGACCGCTCGCTGCGGCTGCTGTCGGACGGCGCCATCAGCCAGCAAGCCCCGGTCGGCGACGCGCCGCCGGAAGGCCCGCCCAACGCCCAGGAGGCCCCGGCCGCCGACGCCGACAACTACGACGGCCCGGCCGCCGACACCGAGAGCACCAGCAGCGACGCCGACGTCGACTGGAGCGACGCCGGCCGCAGCAAGGCGCCCGACGACGAGGACGCGCGTCCGCAGCTCGAGGCCAGCCACTGCACGCTGCGCGAGCACCTGATGGAGCAGATGCGCGTGACGGTGCTGGAGATGCGCGACCGCGCGCTGGTCGAGCTGATCATCGACGCGCTGGACGAGAACGGCTACCTGGAGGAAGCGCTGGAGGAGATCCACGCCCGCCTGCCGGAAGAGCTGGAGGTGGACCTCGACGAACTGCGCACCGCGCTGTCGCTGCTGCAAAGCTTCGACCCGATGGGCGTGGGCGCGCGCAACGCCTCCGAATGCCTGGCGTTGCAGATCAAGCGCCTGCCGGGCATCCCGATGGTGACGCGGCGCATGGCGCTGGCCATCGTGGAAAATCATTTGACCTGGTTTGCCCAGCGCGACTTCAACAAATTGAAGAAGGCGCTGCTGTGCGACGACGAGGATTTACGCGAGGCACAAACCGTCATCCGCCAGTGCAATCCCCATCCGGGCTCGGCGTTCGCGTCGGACGTGTCGGACTACGTGGTGCCGGACGTGATCGTCAAGAAATCGCGCAACGGCTGGCAGGTAAGCCTCAACAACGACGTCATGCCGCGCCTGCGCGTGAACGCCATGTACGCCAACCTGCTCAAGCAGGGAAAAGGCGAGGGCGCGATGGGCGCGCAGCTGCAGGAAGCCAAGTGGCTGATCAAGAATATGCGCCAGCGTTTCGACACGATCTTGCGCGTCGCACAAGCGATAGTAGAACGACAAAAGAACTTTTTCTCGCATGGCGCGGTGGCCATGCGCCCCCTTGTGCTTCGCGAAATTGCTGATACACTGGGTCTACACGAGAGCACTATTTCTCGTGTAACAACTCAAAAATATATGCTGACCCCGCATGGCATGTTTGAGTTGAAATATTTCTTTGGTAGCCATGTCGCCACCGAAGCGGGGGGGGAAGCAAGTTCGACGGCGATACGCGCACTCATTGTGCAATTGACAGGAGCAGAAGACCCGAAAAATCCTTTATCCGACAGTAAGATTGCGGACATGCTGGGAGAACAAGGCATGGTGATTGCGCGACGAACTGTTGCCAAATATCGCGAAGCTTTAAAGATCCCGCCAGTCAGTCTCCGCAAGTCTTTGTAGTTACTTGGTTCCTGCGCGCCCGGTAGCAATGGGCCCCGCACTAACCGTAAGAAGCGACATTATCTTTAGGAGTGTGTATGAATCTCACCATCAGTGGACATCATCTCGAAGTGACCTCGGCCATCCGTGAATACGTGCAGAGCAAGCTGGAACGCGTCACCCGCCACTTTGATCAAGTGATTGATATTGCTGTCATCCTGACCGTAGATAACCTTAAAGAGAAAGAGAAACGCCAGAAGGCTGAAATCAACCTGCGCATGTCGGGCAAGACCGTCTACGTGGAAAGCCTGTCGCAGGACCTGTACGCCGCCATCGACACCTTGGTCGACAAGCTGGATCGGCAGGTCATGAAGTACAAAGCCAAGGTCCAAGAGCACGGTCACGATGCGATCAAGCATCTCCCGGATAGCTACGAACCCGCTGCCGCCGCCCTATAACAACGGCCCCGGCACCATCAAACTAAGGGCGCACTGGCGCCCTTTTTTGCGCCCGCATAGAATAGGGTTTTCACCACTATCCTGCGCACCTCATGAGCGAATACGTCCACACCAGTGTCAGCAACGGAACCGGCTTCATCACGCTGGACCGGCCCAAGGCCTTGAACTCTTTATCGCTGGCGATGGTGCGCGCGATCACGCAGGCGCTGCTGGCGTGGCGCGACGACAGCGGCGTGGCCGCCGTGGTGATCCGCAGCAGCAGCGAGAAGGCCTTCTGCGCCGGCGGCGACATCCGCTTCTTCTACGACGCCGGCCGCGCCACGCCGCAGGGCGGCAGCGCGCTGGTGGAGGACTTCTTCACCGAGGAGTACGCGCTCAACCACCTGATCCATTTTTATCCCAAGCCCTACATCGCGCTGATGGATGGCGTGGTCATGGGCGGCGGCATGGGTGTGGCGCAGGGCGGTCCCGATTGCCGCGTGCGCATCGTCACCGGGCGGACCAAGATGGCCATGCCGGAAGTGAACATCGGCCTGTTCCCGGACGTGGGCGGCAGCTACTTCCTGTCGCGCGCGCCGGGCAAGCTGGGCTGCTACCTCGGCGTCACCGGCGTGACCATCGGCGCGGCCGATGCGCTGTACGCCGGCCTGGCCGACCACTACGCGCCGGCGGACGCGATGGAGGTGTTGGAGGCCATCCTGGAATCGACCGCGGGCGCGGAACTGGCCGACGCCATCGCCGCCTTCGCGGAGCCGTTCAAGGGCGCGGCGGGCGACAGCAAGCTGGCCGCCGAGCGCGCCGCGATCGACCGCCACTTCGGCGCCGGCTCGGTGCCGGCCATCATCGCCTCGCTGAAAACGGACGACAGCGCCTTCGCGCAAAAGACGCTGCAGGTCATGGCCACGCGCTCGCCGCTGATGATGTGCGTGACGCACGAGCTGGTCGAACGCGGCGCCGCGCTGGACGTGGCCGGCTGCCTGCGCATGGAGCGCACGCTGGTGCGTCACAACTTCGAGGATGGCGAAGTGATCGAAGGCGTGCGCGCGCTGGTGATCGACAAGGACAACGCGCCGCAATGGAAGCCGGCCGTGGTGGAGGAGGTGGACGCCGCCACGGTGCAGCGCTTCTTCCAGCCGGTATGGCCGGACTACGCCCACCCGCTGCGTCACCTGGATTGAATCGTATCGGCAGTAGCGGCGATAGTCTGCCTTAGCCCGAATGCCTTCATCAACGCCAGCGTTGTCTTCAGGGATGGCTCACCGCCCAATTGCGTGAGCCCCTGCGCCTTTGCGACGACATCCAACGCTGCGGCGATGTGTGCGGCATCTCCGGTTTCGAAAGCGTCAGCCATGAATGCTCCGATGGCCTCGCGGCTGCCGAGTGCCTGTGCCGGATCGTAAGGAAAAAATTTCTCAGCCATGATCTAGCCTCCATTGACGAGCGATGCGTTTCGCGGCCCGCACGCGGTAACCGGGGCGAGATCGCTGGCGGCTACTGCTCGCGGTGGCGCAGGATGACGCGTTCGGATTGCTGGAAGTAGGCCGCCAGCTGCTCGGCCATGTAGACCGAGCGGTGCTGGCCGCCGGTGCAGCCCACCGCCACCGTCAGGTAGCTGCGGTTGTCGGTCTTGAAGGACGGCAGCCATTTCTCGACGAAGAGGCGGATGTCGTTCATCAGGTCCAGCGCGCTCGGCTGGGCGTTGAGGAAATCGATCACCGGCGCGTCGCGTCCGGTCAGCGGACGCAAGGTCAGGTCGTAGTAGGGATTGGGCAGCGCCCGCACGTCGAACACGAAATCCGCGTCCAGCGGCACGCCCAGCTTGAAGGCGAACGATTCAAAGAACAGGGTCAGCGGCGCGCGTTCGGCCGCGACCAGGTCCTTGACCCAGGCGCGCAGTTTGCTGGCGCTCAGTTCCGAGGTGTCGATCACATGGCCCAGCTGTTCGATGGTCGACAGCCGCTCGCGT
>Ga0308157_10002275_pt1 | contig 32432 bp, 31 predicted proteins | sample PhyBR1_FD_201035 | JGI IMG/M metagenome (GOLD analysis project Ga0308157, IMG submission 201035) | Phyllosphere microbial communities from UC Gill Tract Community Farm, Albany, California, United States - DLSLB.R1 | ecosystem: Host-associated > Plants > Phyllosphere > Unclassified | place: USA...
ATTATAAAAAATTAAGACTATGAAAAAGTATTTTTTATTCAGCTGTACTATTTTAACTTCATTAATGCTAGCAAGTTGTAGCGCTGTAGAAACCATTTTTAAAGCCGGCATGTGGTGGGCTTTTATTCTGGTATTTTTAGGAATTGGATTAGTCCTTTGGATTTTTTCTAAAATGAGAAATAAAAATTAACACCAGTAAATTATCAAGATGCGGAATTTTCTAATTACGGAAATCCGCATCTTCTCTTCCCTTATAAAAACATTCAAAACGCCATTTTTTTAGTTTTAATTTGATAGTAAGCACATCAAAAAATGCAAATATTAAATTTTACAGACAAAGGCATTTACTGTATTCCGGGTAAGTTTTATATCGATCCGTGGAAACCCGTAGACTATGCTCTTATAACGCACGGTCACGCCGATCATGCACGTTGGGGAATGAAAAAATATCTGTGTCATCATCTCACGGTTCCCATTCTTCACATACGCATTGGTGCAAATATTCAGGTTCAAGGCATTGGCTACAACGAACCCATCAATATAAATGGTGTAAAAGTGTCGTTTCACCCAGCGGGTCATATTATTGGTTCGGCTCAGATACGTATGGAATACAAAGGAAAAGTTGCTGTTGTTTCGGGCGATTATAAATTGCAAAACGACGGACTTTCTACTGTTTTCGAGCCTGTTAAATGTCACGAATTTGTTACAGAAAGCACTTTTGGATTGCCAATTTACAAATGGGCGTCAACCGAAAAACTGAATGAATCCATGCAAAATTGGGTACTTCACAATCAAGAAATCGGCAAAACATCGGTTTTTGTAGGATATTCTTTAGGCAAAGCGCAACGTATTTTAAATGCTGTAAATGGCATCGCTCCGGTTTACACACATTATTCCATTACTAAATTAAATCAGGCGTATGAAAATGCAGGAATTAAACTACCTCATTATGAATCGCTCGATTTCAGAGAATCTGTTCAACATGTAAATAAAGGTATCGTAATTGTTCCGCCAGCGCTTGTTGATACCAATGTTTTAAAGAAAATTCCGAATATGGTTTACGCTATTTGTTCGGGATGGATGCAGGTTCGCGGAGCTAGAAGATGGCGCAGTGCCGATGCCGGTTTTGCTGTAAGTGATCACGCCGATTGGGACGATCTGTTAAAAGCTGTTAAGGAAACAAATGCCGAAAAAGTGTATGTAACCCACGGACAAACTGCCGTATTTGCTAAATATTTGAACGAAAACGGAATTGAAGCTGTTGAACTGCATACCGCTTTTGGAAATGAAGAAGAAGACGAATCTACACCCGAAAGCCTATGAAAGCATTTGCGCAACTGATAAATTCTTTAGACAGCACCAATAAAAATCTGCAAAAAATCGCAGCAATTGAACTGTTTATTGATACAGCTAGTAATGATGATAAATTGTGGTTTCTTTCGCTATTTACAGGCAAACGACCGAAACGAAGCGTTACAACAAAACTTTTAAAACAATGGGTTTTAGAAGAAACACATCTGCCCGAATGGTTGTTTGCAGAAAGTTATGCGGCTGTTGGCGATTTAGGCGAAACCATTGCGTTGTTATTACCAGATAACGAACATCCTTCGGAAAAATCACTTTCTGAATGGATGAATGAAATTATTGCTTTAAAAGATAAAACCGAAGACGAAAAAAGAACCTACGTTGTAAATAGTTGGCAAGCTTTAAGCACAACCGAGCGTTTTATTTTCAATAAATTGTTGGGCGGAAGTTTTCGTTTGGGTGTATCGGCAAAAACGGTCATTAATGCTTTTGCAAAACATTTTAATTTAGAAGCTGCTGCCGTAACCCACAGTATTATGGGCGATTGGGATCGAACCCAAGTTGATTTTGAAGGTTTGGTAAAAGGAAATTATACCGAAATCAATAAAAGTAAGCCCTACCCTTTTTGCTTGGCTTATGCATTGGATAAAGATCTGACAGATTTAGGAACTATTGATGATTGGCAGATTGAATATAAATGGGACGGAATTCGTGCGCAGGTGATCAAACGGGAAGGCGAATTTTTTATTTGGTCACGTGGCGAAGAACTGATCACTGCTCAATTTCCTGAAATCGAAAAAGCTTTGATTGATTTTCCTGATGATTTTGTAATCGATGGCGAACTGTTGGTCGTTAAAGATAACGAAGTATATAATTTCAGTGAACTTCAAAAACGGTTGAACAGAAAAAATCTGCCGAAAAAAATGCTCGAAGAACTTCCTGTATCGCTTTATATTTATGATGTTTTAGAATGGAAAAGTGAAGACATTCGTGCAAAACCACTTTCGTACCGAAGATCGATTTTGGAAGATCATTTTAATATCGATACAAATCCATCGCTTCATTTATCGCCCGTTATCAAAGAGATCGATTGGACAAAACTGCCCGAAATTCGGAGCAATGCACGTTTAATAAACAGCGAAGGTTTAATGCTAAAAAATGCTAATTCGCCTTACCATACCGGAAGAAAACGAGGCGATTGGTGGAAATGGAAAACCGATCCTTTAACCATTGATGCTGTACTTATTTACGCTCAAAAAGGCAGTGGTCGCCGCAGCGGTTATTATACCGATTATACATTTGCCGTTAAAAGTGGCGATGCGCTTGTTACCATTGCCAAGGCTTATTCGGGCTTAACAGATAAAGAAATTCAAGAGGTTAGCAAATTTGTAAATAAAAATGCGATCGAGAAGTTTGGTCCAGTTAGAACGGTAAAAGCCGAGCTGGTTTTCGAAATTGCTTTTGAAGGAATTGGCTATAGCAGTCGGCATAAATCGGGCGTGGCGTTGCGCTTTCCAAGAATTTTGCGTTGGCGTAAAGACAAAACCGTTGCCGATATTGATACGATAGACGAAGTTAAAAAACTGATTACCTGATTATGGAAAACTTAAAAACATCCGAAGGTTATCAGATCATAAATAATTGGATGACCGCCGACCAGAAAGTTCCTTTTGAATTTCAAGAGCGAACCTGGAATTACTATCACAAAGGTTACAGCGGCATGGTGGTGGCACCTACAGGATTTGGTAAAACATTTTCGGTTTTTCTGGGCGTTGTCATCAATTACATCAATCAGTACGAAAAAATGCAGTCGGGTTTAAAACTTTTGTGGGTTACCCCTATTCGATCGCTTGCTAAAGATTTGGCTCGTGCCATGCAAGAAGCCGTTGACAGCATAGGAATTGATTGGGTTGTTGAAGTTCGTAACGGCGATACCGATCCCAAACAAAAAGCTAGGCAAACCAAGCAAATGCCCGATGTGCTTATTGTAACTCCCGAAAGTCTGCACTTGTTGCTGGCACAAAAAAGTCGCGATAAATTCTTTAAAAATCTGCAATGTATTGCTGTTGATGAGTGGCATGAATTAATGGGAAACAAGCGCGGTGTATTGGTAGAACTGGCTTTAGGTTACCTTCAAAAAAACGTATCCAAACTTAAAATCTGGGGAATTACTGCAACAATCGGCAATATTGATGAGGCAATGGATGTTCTGCTTCCGAATGCATCAAAAAAGATCAAAATTGTATCGAAAGAAAAAAAGCAGATCGAAATTATTCCTGTTTATCCCGATAAGGTTGATGTATTGCCGTGGGCTGGTCATTTGGGCGGAACTTTGGCTGATAAAGTTGCCGAAATTATTTCATCGAGCCGATCTACCTTGGTTTTTACAAATACCCGAAGCCAGAGTGAAATGTGGTATCAGTTGCTTTTAAATGCCGATCCCGATTTGGCTGGTCAGTTGGCGTTGCATCACGGTTCTATAGATCATGCGCTACGTCAATGGATTGAAAATGCCTTGAGCAGCGGTCAGTTAAAAGCTGTTGTTTGTACCTCGTCTTTAGATTTGGGTGTAGATTTTAAACCCGTTGATACCGTTGTTCAAATAGGATCGAGCAAAGGAATTGCCCGTTTTCTACAACGCGCCGGCAGAAGTGGTCATTCGCCTTACGAAACATCTAAAATTTATTTTGTTCCCACACATACTTTGGAATTGTTGGAAGTTGCCGCACTAAAAGATGCCTATAAAAATAAGATCGTAGAAAAACGAGATCCCATGGTGCTTACCTACGATGTGCTTGTTCAGTTTATGGTTACAATTGCGTTGGGCGGCGGTTTTAAATCGAACGAACTTTTTCCGATCATTCAACAAACTCATGCTTTCAAATATCTGCAGGAAGAAGATTGGAACTGGTGTTTGGCATTTATTACAAAAGGTGGAAAATTGGGCGAAAATTACGAAGAATTCCATCGGGTTGATATCAGTGAAGACGGAGTTTACGAAGTTAAAAAGCGTCGTATCGGTATGCTTCATCGTTTAAACATCGGTGTTATTGTTAGCGATGCCATGTTGCGGGTAAAATATACATCGGGCGGCTACATTGGCATGGTCGAAGAATATTTTTTGACGAAACTTAAAGTGGGCGATAAATTTATTTTGGCTGGAAGAGTGTTAGAATATGTGCGAATGAAAGAACTAACCGTTTACGTGCGCAACAGTTCGGGCAAGGCAATTACACCAAGTTGGTTAGGCGGCAGATTGCCTTTAAGTGCCGATTTAAGTATGTTTTTGCGTCAAAAATTATCAGAAGCTGCATTAAATCAATCAAAAAGTAAGGAAATTCAGTTTTTAAATCCGCTTTTAAATTATCAGCAAACTCATTCTGCACTGCCTTTACACAACGAACTTTTAGTGGAACAAATTCAAACGCGCGAAGGTTATCATTTGTTTATGTATCCGTTAGAAGGCAGACTGGTTCACGAAGTTATGGCAACCGTTATTGCGTACAGAATCAGTAAGCGATTTCCGATTAGTTTTTCGATCGCCATGAATGATTATGGTTTTGAATTGTTTTCGGATCAGCCAATTCCTGTGGATCTGGAATTTCTTACCAAATTATTTCAGTTAGATCATTTAATGGACGATGTTGTTGCAAGTATCAATGCAACCGAAATGGCTTTGCATAAATTCAGAGATATAGCCGTAATTGCAGGCATGGTAATACAGACGTTTCCGGGTAAACAACGAAACAATAAATCGCTTCAGGCATCATCGAGCATTATTTTTAAGGTGTTGGAAGAATTTGAACCTTCGCATCTTTTGGTTCGACAAGCTTATAATGAGGTTTTTAATCAGCAGTTGCAGGAAGTCCGTTTGGTTGATGCTTTCAAACGCATTGCATCAAACAAAATTGTCCTTAAATTTACAGACCGATACACGCCGTTGAGCTTTCCGATAAAAGTAGATAGTTTAAGACAATCGCTTTCAAGTGAAGATCTTACAACACGAATAAACCGAATGATTGAACGAAATTTAAAGAAACGTAAAAAATGAATCTGATTGAACAGCTTGTTTGTTTTGCCGGTCACGATTTGCTGTTGAACAATCAGCGAAGTATTTATTGGCAATCACAAAACGCCTTGATTTTTTCGGATTTACATTCGGGTAAAAGTGCCCATTTTAGAAAGCACGGCATGGCAATTCCATCGTATCTGCATTACAGCGATTTAGAGCGTTTGCAATTTTTAATTCAACATTATCAACCAAAACAAATCATCATTGTAGGCGATTTAATACATTCTACAATCAACAAAGAAGTGATCGATTTAAAACTAATAACCTCTACTTTTTCTTCTATAGATTTTCATTTGATAAAAGGAAACCACGACCGTATTTCCGAGAAAGTAATCAAAGATTTAGGAATTGCTTCTGTAACCGAAAATTTAGTTATTGATACTATTCAGTTTGTTCATGAACCAAGTTCACACAACAATTTACCAACCATTTCAGGACACATTCATCCGGGAATTCAAATTCCGTTGTTAAAAAACAGTCGAAAAAAATTGCCTTGCTTTGTAGTACAATCTTCGCAAATAATATTACCTGCCTTTAGCAAACTTACAGGATTAGACACTACAAAAACAATTGCAGACGCAACCTATTACGGTTTTCATGAAGAGGGATTTTTTAAGCTGATATATTAATTCTAAAAACTAAAAATTCTACATGGTTGTAAAACAAATACTACAAATATTTTCATAACATCTTGTATTTTAGATGTTATGAAAAAAGCGTATCGTTTGTCAATCGAAAATCCTTGTCAAAAGGTTGTGTGGGGAAGTATGGAAAAGTCAGACAGTGGAAAATTCTGCGATCTGTGCTCAAAAAATGTAGTTGATTTTTCTGTGCTTACTGATTCTGAGATTATTAAAATCATAGAAAATCCGTCGAGAGATATCTGTGCAAAAATGTCTGCTACACAATCAAACCGATTGTTAAATAATCCATCCGAAAGAAAAAACTTTCATCTAACTAACACAATCACAGCTTTGCTTGTTGTTGGATCAGCCAACACTATCCTCGCATCTGAAATAAATACTACAAAACAAAACCAAATATCTTTAATTGAAAGCTTTAATTCCATCAATCAATTTTCAGAGAAAACTTCAATAATTGAAACCGACACTTTAAAGAAAACCATTTCGGGTAATATTATTAATGAAAATACAGACGAAACTTTAGAGAATGAGTATGTGTTTATAGAAAACACAAATATTGGTGCAAAAACAGATACTTTAGGAAATTTCACTTTAACTATACCCGATGATTTTATAGCAGATGAAATTATTCTTGTGCTTAAAGCAACCGGTTGGGAAAGCGATACACGACTTACTGTTTACAGAAAAGATTTGCCGATAACCAACCTTATCATTAAAAAAGAAAGCCCGATTGTAGGTGAATACATTATACAAATTAAAAGGAAATGGTGGCAGTTTTGGAAAAAGAAATATTATTAATAGCGTTGTAAATTTTAATTTTTAAATATGAAAAACACAAGAATAATTCTGTTAGTATTTACCATTTTTACATTTCTGCTTTGTCAGAATTCATTTTGCCAAAACAATAATGTAGATACTTTATTCATTAAAAAGGATAATTTGCTTGGATCTAAACAATCAATTTATTTTGAAACCAACAAAAACAGCGATCATTACAAAAACCTAACTTCTTTTGAATTTGATGAATTCGATAAGGAAAGTTATCAATGGTCACTCGATTATTTGAAAGAGAACAACATTCATCTTACAACGCAAAAAAACATTTTACCATCAGATAAATGGATTATTATTCAGCAATATAACAATGAGTTTTATGTGTATTATCCGTGTGATTTTTATACTTTTTTTCAAGTATCAATCACAGATTCAGCTTATGTTGAAATGACTGGCGAAGGTTCGGTTGCCAATAAAATTTTAAGTCAAAGAAAGATAAATAATTCCGTTTTCGAAATTAAAACAATGGGAATGTATCAGCAAAATAGAACTATAAAAATATATCTCATCAATCCCAAAAAAGGAATTGCCGTTTTTGAAGAAAATAGAAACAACGGTTCTCAATATCGATATTTAATGATTGAAGCAGACAAAATTAAAACCATTCCGCTTATTGTGAATCATTGTGAAATTCACAAACAACCGGAATTAGAATTTGAAAAACCAGATTTTGAAAGATTAATTAAAGCACTAAAAAAATGAAAATAAAAACACTAATTTTTTTACTGATATTACCAATATTCAGTTTTGCACAAAAGCTCGTAAAAGATATAGATTTTGACGGCAAACAAGATTCTGTTTATATGGATGAGAAAGAATCACGAATTGTATGTAGGTTATCATCGCAAAATTTCAAAAAAATTAAAAGCAAACCTATTGTGATATTAAATGAAATGTCGGGAATTGTAGATGATAAAAATGGATTTGCTTTTTTCAATGATTGGATGCGTGCCGGTTACAAAAATCAATTTCGTTACAATAAAAAAACTAAAAAAGTACAATTAATCGGTATGAGTAGATATGAGTTTGGGACTGTTGTAGGAAATGGAAGTGGTGAATCAAGCGTAAATCTTTTGACTAACGATTATATTGGAAACTGGAATTACTTTGATGATTTCGCGAATAATGAAGAAGGCGAATTGGTAAAAATACCAACCATTAAAACCAAAATGAAGTTTAAAGAAATTAATCTGGAAGATTTTGAGGAAGATACCTATTTCGGTTTTGCAGATAGATGTTCAGAACTATATTATCAACAGAAAGAAAAAATGCAGAAAAAAAGATATTAAGATATGAAAAAAGTAAAACAAATATGCTTATTGCTAACAGTATTATTCTGTGTTACAACTGTTTCGGCACAGAAAAAAACGGTAAAAAAATCAAAACCTAAAACAACGGTAAAAAAATTACCGCCACCACCAAAGGTAAAAAAGGATGATGAAATAATTTACCTAGACAATATTCCCGATTATCGTGACGCTCCTCCACCAATGATGTATGTATCGCCCGAACAAAAAAAGTTTGATAGCGAACGCATTTGTACCACTTGTGATACACTGGTTTTAACAGCCGGAAAACCACACATTGTTGTGTATGATGTAAAACATATGTCTGACAGCCAAAATAAAACCTATCGTGAACAACCTACAGAAAATGAATTTCAAAACAGTTATTACAGTTTTAGCGAATTGGTAAAACGCGAATGGAATGAATTGTGCAAAAATTTTTCTGAAAGTGAGGTGATGCATCATCATGTGTATCGAAACACGATTATAAAAATTCAAAATACAAACCAAGAAACCATTAATATGTTAGATCGTCAAGATCACCATAAAGGCTATTTATATTGGAGCGGAAAACCTGCAGATAAGATTTTTAACGACAAAGAAATGGTTCTTACTACCGAAAAAATTTCAAAAATTCGGGGCGATGGTAAAACTTCATCATATTATCCAGATTTTGTAAAAGACAGTTTAGTGGTAGAACGCAAAATGAAAACAACTTTTGCAAATGAAAATGTACTAAAAAACATCAATATGTTTTTATTAAAAGAAATTATTGATGATTTTATGTTGCCTGTTCAGTTTTTGAATATTAAAAACGTAAAAAGCATTACTTTAAATGGAGGTTTAGATAAAACAGTTCAGTTTACTTTTAATCCTTTGGGGCAATTAACCGGTTTTAAAAGTCGAAATGATAAAGAAATTAAAGTCAATTATGTAAACAATTTGCCCGTAAGTATTATTGAAGAAGGCAGAGCAGATAAAAATCTGTATTTTCAAAACAATACCGTAACTATAAAAAACAGTTACGATATGGAAACCTATGAACTTTCGGGCAATCTGTTTCTTGTAAAAGACCGTTTTGTGATCGATGAAAAAAATTATTTCAACAAAGATATCAATCCAAAAACAGTCTATAAAATAATTTCAAAAAATGCAGAAACTTGTGAAGAAAGAATTTATACCGAATCTAATGATAGGTACACCACGTGTTACAGCAACAATTTATGGCAACTGCCTTTAACCATAACCAATGAGTTTCCAAAAGGAGAACGAGTTTTTAAATATTATTTAAACGAAGATAATAAATTAATAGCCGAAGGTAGCAACGAATATAAAACCGAACGCATTATATATAAAATTGAAAACAAAATTTTAAAATCGGTACAATTTTATCAGAAGAAAAATAATGAAAGTAAATACGGCGATGAAATTTTGGTTGATTATGAATTTTTCAAATAGTTTAAAATGAAAAACCTGATTTTAATTTCCCTAATTTTCTTTGCTAGCTGTAATCTAAAGCTTGTAAAAAAAGCTAAAAACATCGATAAATCAAGAGATGAAAGAGTATCAGATTATAAAAAAACCATGGACAGCATCAACCAATCGTTGGAATGGAAAGCAACTACATTCGGGCTATGGAAATCCAAAAATGGTGATTTAGGGCTGAAAACAGTGGAAGCTACCGATACAAAAGAGGGAATTTTAATTGATAAATTCATTATGCATTTGGCAGACGAACGACCTTTATCAGCAGTGATTGACACTGCCACTTTTCTAGAATTGGGCGCTATGTTCTACAAAGACAAAAATCATATCTACACGCATTATACAATGTCTGACGGAGGATTTTTTTGGATAGTAAAAGAAGCAGATGTAAAAACCTTTAAAGTTATAGGTAATTGTTACGCAAAAGACAAAAACCACATTTTTGGCGAGCGAAAAATGATATTGGACAGTGTTGATTACAAAACATTCACTACTTGCGATGATTGTGGTTGCTGGGCAAAAGATAAAAACGGCTACTACTCTTGGGGTGATAAAACAGATATAAATGATATTGAAGACAAAGAAAGTTTAAAAATGATTGAAATTTTGAAAAAACTTTAATGAACATAAAATGAAAAATATATTCACTTCTATCCCCTTATTAATGATCTGTCTTGGTTTACAATCTTGTGAAAGTAAAACAGAACAGAAAAAAGCAATATCAAATGATGTTAAAAAAGACAGTGTTCAAGGTACAATAACAGTAACACAACCCAAATCGGGAAGTCGTAAAATTCCAAAAAACTGGAAAAGTTTAAGTCAGATTCAACAAAATTGGATAGAAGTAAAAAAAGATAAAGATGGCTATTTAATTTATGAACCTTGTGATGGTTATACAAGAAACATTTCTTTGAAAAATGGTTCTTTATATATTCAATTCCAAAACGAACCAACCTACAAATTTAGTTATGATAAATTTACCCGAATAATAGGTAATAAATCTTTTCGACTTGATGCCTATGAAGAAAGTACACAAACAGGATTTCCTTTATCTGCTGAAATAATTGACAGTGAAAATGGCTTGGTTTTATGGGAATTTAATGATGAAAAATGGCTGATGACACCTATTGAAAATTCTGATAAATTCAGGCATCTTAAAAATAATTGTCCCGATTATAAACGCAATGAATTAGAATTTGAAGAACCTAATTATTAAAACAAAATGAAAAATATATTTACACTAATTTTTTTAATGATCTTTCTTTTTCAATCTTGCGAAAAGAAAAATGATGATAAAAGAATAAACGAAACCACCAAAAAAACGGATTCTATTTCAGTAGATACAAACGAAATTTCTAATACCAAAAACGACAGTTTGGAGCTTCAAAAACTAATTCGTGATTTGTACCAATGGAATGAAACAAAAAATTCTAAACCAGATTTTGCCCCATTACAAAAAGAAAAATTAGATTCCATTTACATCAGTCTCGATTTGGATATACACAAAGAAAGATTACAAGAACTGAAAGAAACCAATTTTTTCGCTAAAGAATTCACTGATAATTACAACAAAATTGCTCTAACCATCGACAAAAAAATGAGAGACAAATCGCTTGTTTATTACATCGGAGAACTTCCACCGTTTGGAAATGGTGCAAATCCTTGGTGCAATTGTCAAGATCACCCAGATGATTATTGGAGAAATCTAACCATCAAAAAACTCAATATCAAAGATAATCAAGCCGATTTTGTTTGGACTTGGGGTAACGATTTTGAATATAAAACCAAAGCTATAAAAGAAAACAACATTTGGAAGATTTCATATCTCGAAGGTTTTGATTTTAATGAGTTTTTTAAATAGTTTAAAATAATTACAATCTAATTATAAATATTTATGAATAAAAAAACAATCTTTAGAATTTACCTTTTCATATCTGCTTTAATTATTCTTAACAGCTGTTTATATGCTTTTGCAAAAATGAGTTTTGCAGGATATTGGAGCGATCGTATTTTATTCTGGATTTGGATTATTGTAACACCATTTATAATTATTTTATATTGGAAAAAACTCGTTACAAAGTTATATTTCGGCTTTTTGATTCTATGTTTAATTTTAAGCATTTTACCTATGGGAATTCTTTTTTTTGGAATAATACTTTCGGGAACAGGTAGCGGAAGATTAAATCATTTTAACCTTGAAAATAATATTCGTATACAAACGGTTGGATATGGTGTTATGAGCAGACCACGAATTCAAATTGTAAAAGACAATTTTTTGTTTGATAAAATTAAACTGGAAGATCAAGATGAAATTAAAAAAAATGACAGCACTTGGCTGGAAGTGCGTAATGCCATAAATGCCCAATTAGTCAAAGAAACCGACACAAGTATTACAGTAAAATATTTTTTTGAAAACGATACGGTACAAACTGTTCACGCATTTCAAGAAAAAACATCATTAAATTATTAAAATGAAAAAAATCATCGCCCTATTATTATCAATAATCACTATAATTATTTGTAGCTGGCTTATTCTTAAGAATATAGACCATTTAGATATTGCATCAAACAAAACCGATTGGTATGCAATGGATTCAAAACGAAAAATAGATGAACGAACCGATATTGATTTTTGTGAGAAACAAATACTTAAAGAAAGAATTGACCAAAGTAGAAAAAACGACAGAATAGAATCTAACATTGCTTTTGAAACTCAAGTTTTTGCATTTATAATAATTATTTTTCAGTTAATCTTGTTGATTTTTATAATGATTATGCCAAAGAAAACGGAAACTTCTAAAACAAACTAACGTCAATAAAAATAAAAACACATGGTACTCTTTATCTTATTTTTCGTTTTACCACTACCATTACTGATTTGGTTTTTCTTTCGCTCAAAAAACCGAAAAACACGATGGTTTTTAGGTATTGCAATGGTTTTATTTGTTTCATTTTTAAGTTTAATGGCATTTGGTCTTTGGGTAATGGATGTGGAAGATTTGTATGGCGATAAACAAGAGATTTTCTGGGAAGGAAAATCAGGCGACACCATTACATTGATAGACGACAATACCAAACAAGTTCTGGCAACAGGAATTCTAAAAAAGACTTGGCACAGAATCAATATAAAAACTCCTGCAAAAGAAATTGATATTTTTGAATGGTTAGAAAATGAAGCCGGTAGCGATTTTACAGAAACTCGAAATGAATTTAAAGATGGAGAAATTTCTATTTTCGTAACACCAGAAAACTAAAAAAATGAAAGCTTTTAATAAAAAAATACTTTTAGCCATAACTGTATATTTATACGTGAATGTGGCATTTTCTCAACATAAAAACGTTGACACGTTGCAATTGGTTATTTCAACAGAATTAGAAACTTTTACCAAAAAAATAGAAATAGCAGAATATAACAGTTATTTTTATAATGAAGTTACGTTGAATAATGGATCATATAAAATTCGCAACAAAAGTCAAGAAGCAGATTTTATTGTAGAAAACAACCTGATTTCAGGAACTGTAATAACATACGAGAACTTCAAAAAAGGTAAACACAAAGAAGGTGATTCTTTTAAAACCGAGTATAAATTTGATAAATCGTTGGTTACAGAATATACAATGTTTGCAGATGATGTATTATTTGTAGAAGCCTATCGAAAATTTAATCAAATATATGGAAAAGAGTTTTATAAAGATGGAAAAATCGCTACAGAAGGTCAAACCTCTTTGAAATCCGATAAAAGCTATGGTTTGACCATTGCAAAAAGTTATGATAAAGAAGGAAAAATTTATCAGATCGATGACGAAATATCTGAAACCATTACTCAATTTTATGCTAATGGTAACAAGAAAAGTTTTATGGATAAAACATCAACAACTTATTTTAATGAAGACGAGATCATTATAAGAAAAGTGAATTTTAAGATACCTCCTTTTTACGATGATTTATTTGTAAACGGCGAACTTTCTACCCGATCTTATAGAAATAATAAAAACGAGCAGGTAAAAGAATATTTTAAAAACGGTACATTAGATAAAAAAGAACTTACGCATACAATAAGTGCAGAAAAAACAATTCTTACCTACAACAAAGCAGGAAAAATAATCAATAAACAGTCTTACAAAGTTGAAGAAGAAGAAAATCGTAAGGCAAGAGTATATCCCTCCGAAGTTGTAAATAATCAGCCGGAACAATACACCACAGAGCAGACAGAAACTGTAATCGTAGAAGCAAATTTTCATGGTGGAAACGAAGCATTTCGCAAATATATTATTGATAATTTTGATACATCGGTTACAGAATCCGAAGAAATGATGAAGTTTGAACTTAACCTAATGATAGATGCAGACGGAACAGTTTCACTTGAAAATCGACAGCAAAAAATTTATACAGACAAAGAATTGGCAGATGAAATAAACCGAGTTTTGAAAAAATCACCCAAATGGAATCCTGCCACAGAAAACGGAATTCCGGTAAAATCTTCAGTCAGATTTCCTGTAACAATCAATATTCAGCAAGAAAACTAAACAGTTTTAAAATGAAAATAAAATTCGCAATTATAATTCTAATAACCCTTTTTACCAACCAAATGAAGGCACAAACCGTTCAAGATATTGTGGGAGCTTATTCTTTACGCGGAGGAAGCCACTTTTTAAAACCCAATCAAACTTTTGTGATCATAGGTTACGCAACACTTATCACAGGAAAATGGGAATTGAAAGAAAAAGGTTTGGTGCTGTTTACGCCCGATCGTCCCAAAGAAAAATTTACGCTTTACGGCAGACACAATAAAAACATAAGCGATAGCGTAAAGATAATGCTGTCAAACGGATTTTACGATGATGAAACACTGCTTCATTTTGGACCGCTTCAAAAACCTATTCCCGAACTAAAAAGAATTTTTAAACCGGGGCACCGTCATATTTCGTTTCCATACATTTACACCACAAAAGCCAATAAAGATTTTGTTTCTTTCAGCTCATTTCCTTATGGCGAAGAAAACAACAAAACTCCGGAAATTTACACCTTTGCAAACAAAGAAAATTATAACGATTTTGTTGGATTTTATTTTGAAGACAAGCATCATTACAAACCGTTTTATTATGTTTTTAAAGATGGAAAACTGTATCACGATGAGGATTCATACAGTGAAAAAGAAGATTTAGAAACGGTAATACAGGAAAATTCCGGTGAATTGAAAGATCTTGTATACAACTTAACCCATTTAGATTTTTCTCCACAAAAAATATACTACACGCCTTTATACAATGAATTTAACGGCGATGAGGAAGAGTTCAAATTAAATTTTGAATTTAATAAAGATAAAAACGCTTGGATTAATACATTGAATTACGTTGAAAACGAAGAAAATTCTAAAGATTACGATTACAATAGCATTAACATTCTGTTTGAATACCAACAATTAAATGATTTCACAAAACAAAAAAGTGCCATAAAAATTGATCAAAAACCTATTTTTATATCAACTTATGAGGATTGATTTTGGAATAAAATATACTATAGAATGATCCGGAAGATATTATACAATTAGTAGTAGCTTAAAAAATATACTACTACTAAAAAAAAGTGACCCAATCAGGATTCGAACCTGAGACCTACTGCTTAGAAGGCAGTTGCTCTATCCAGCTGAGCTATTGGGCCGAACCTAAACACAAGGTTTAATTTGTCGGGGTGGCAGGATTCGAACCTGCGGCCTCCTGCTCCCAAAGCAGGCGCGATAACCGGGCTACGCTACACCCCGAAAAGCGGAGAGACAGGGACTCGAACCCTGGCGACAGTTACCCGTCGACAGATTAGCAATCTGCTCCGTTACCACTCCGGCACCTCTCCTAACTTATCAATTTGTGACCCGACTGGGGCTCGAACCCAGGACCCCAACATTAAAAGTGTTGTGCTCTACCAACTGAGCTATCGAGTCAAAATGCTTTAACAACGCAAATAACATTTGTTATTAAAGTGGTGCAAATGTAAACTTACTTTTACTAAAAACAAAGCTTTTTCTACATTTTTAATTATTCATTATCGGTAATATTTTTAACAGTTTAGAAATTAGTAAGTTCAAAAAAAATATTTTGTACCTTCATTTAAAAATTCAGCTAAAATATATGTCAGATATTTTTCAATCGATTTATCAGCATCCTCAGTTTTCAGAAGATGATATCAAAGTTATTGCAAAGGCACATCAAAAAATAGAAATAACAAAAGGCAGTTTTCTTTTGAGAGAATGCGAAACTGCAAACTAATATTTTCTTTTAGAAAAAGGACTCGTACGCGCATTTGTCCATGATTACGACAACAACGAAATTACAACCGAGTTTTTTGTTGAAAATGAAATCGTAATTGTTCCTGCTTCTTTATTTCAGAGAAATCCATCGCAGGAAACCTTGCAAACCGTGACCGATTGTATTTTGTGGAAGATATCTTTCAATGATTTTCAGCATTTGTTTCATTCCGTTCATGGTTTATCAGAATGGGGACGTTCATGGTTTACAAATCAAGTGTTTTCGCTAAAACAAAAATCGCTCGATGTTGTTACAGAAACCGCCACGAACCGTTATCTTAAATTATTAAAAGAAAAACCGCAGATCATTCAAAATGCACCCTTAAAACAGATTGCTTCCTTTTTAGGAATTACCGATACATCATTAAGCAGAATTCGAAAAGATCTTTTAAAAATCTAATCATAATTTTCGATCCATTTCTTGCCAAAAGACAAGTCACCCGTTTTAAAAAATAAATTACATTTGGTTTAAACAAACTCTAAATAAAATGGAAAATAAAAAATTTAATCCTGTTGCTTGGTTCGAAATTTATGTTGATGACATGGAGAGAGCCACAAAATTCTATGAAACCGTTTTTAATGTAAAATTAGAAGAAATGCCTGTTCCTGGTATGATTATGAGATGCTTTCCTGGATTTGAAGACGGTTTGGGAGCATCGGGCACGTTGGTAAAAATGGACGGTTTACAAGCAGGCGGAAACAGTACTATTGTTTATTTCGGTTGTCAGGATTGTGCTGTAGAAGAAAGCAGAGTTACAGATGCTGGCGGAACAATTCATCAGCCAAAAATGTCGATTGGCGAATACGGTTTTTGTTCTATTATTGTGGATTCTGAAGGAAACACCGTTGGTTTATACTCAATGAATTAAATTACTAGCTATGAAAATTGCAAAGACAATCTTTTTTATTCTATTCGGATTAATGTTTATCAATGCAGGCATGGATAAATTTTTCCACTACATGCCCATGCCAGAAATGCCGGCAGAAATGATGAAAATTAACGAAGCCATGATGACTTTAAAATGGATATTGCCACTGGTTGCAACCATAGAAATTTTATCGGGTATTTTAGTACTTATGCCGAAAACAAGAGCATTAGGTGCAGTAATGATTTTTCCTGTAATGATCGGTATTTTATGTCATAATTCAACATTCATGCCCGAAGGTTTAATTATTGCGGGCGTGCTTTTCCTGATCAACATTTGGATGCTGATTGACAATAAAGAAAAAATCAAACATTTAATGAGCTAAGTTATGGACAAGCCAAAATCACAAAAATTAGAAATTATTATTCCTGCATTTCGCGGGCACAGTCAAAGTTTTTTAATGGTTCTTGAAGGTATTTCAGAAGCAGATGCATTGAAAAGAATCGAAGGTAGAACGAATCATATCATTTGGATGGTCGGAAATTTTCTGGATATGCGTTACGCAATGGGAAATGTTCTGAGGTTAGCAGAAGAATTTCAATACAAGGATTTTTTCTTTCAGGGAAAAGCTTTAGACGAAAGTTTGGGATATCCATCATTAAAAGATCTTATTGCAGACTTTCACAGCATATCACCCCTTGTTTATCAAAAATTATTACAGGTAACCGACGAAGAATTAAACAAAGCTTTTCCAATGGGAATGAATATTGATTTTTTTCCGGAAGACGTATTAAATTTTGTAGGTATGTGTATTGGACGCGAAGATTATCTGTGCGGACAAATGGGTTTAATGCGTAGAATTCTGGGTTACGATGCCATGAAATATGATTTTGATCTGGATATGAAATATTAATCCTCTAAGCAAAACGCCTTGTTGTTCTTCAATTGTCCATTCAAACATTGCATTTATTATTAAATTAATAAAAAACGGCATCTATACCCACATTTAATAAAAATATGTATATTTGCCCATCAAAAATAAGAAATGATATTATCTAACTTAAAAAAAGGAAAGAAACAGAACTTACGGAGCAAATCGTGAGTCATTTTCCTTTGGTTAGAAACCAGATACATCAGGAGCCTGTCATCACGACAGGCTCTTTTTTTTGTTTAAAATTCAACAACATATACCTAATCTATGAAAGTATTAAAATTTGGAGGAACTTCAGTGGGAAGTCCGGAGCGTATCGAACAACTTTTGCCCATCATTAAATCGCAGACTGCAGATAAACATCTAGTGGTGCTATCTGCGGTTTCGGGAACTACTAACGATCTTGTAACCTTATCGGAACTTTATTCGAAAAAAGAAAATGATGCTGCCCGTAAACACGTTGATTTCCTTCACAACAAATACAGAATATTTACAGACGAATTATTCAAAACCGAAGAAGGTAAAGCAGAAGCCCATTCTTTTATCGATCAAATATTCGCATTGCTTTATAGTTTTGAAAACTCAGATTTTTCAACAAAAGAAGAACGTATCATTCTGGCTCAGGGCGAAATTATTTCCACTACCCTTTTCCATCTGCGTTTAAAAGAAAAAGCTATTCCATCTGTATTGTTGTCTGCGTTAGATTTTATGCTTATTGATGCCGAAAACGAACCGGATATTGACTACATCAGAGAACATTCAAGCAAAGAATTAGCAAAATATCCCCACGAAAACCTATTTATAACTCAAGGATTTATCTGCAGAAATGCAAATGGAGAAACCGATAATTTACGCCGAGGAGGATCTGACTATACGGCTTCGCTTTTAGGTGCTGCTTTGGAAGTTGAGGAAGTTCAGATTTGGACCGATATTGATGGTTTTCATAACAACGATCCCCGTTACGTGCCAAATACCAAACCTATTGCCCATTTAAGTTTTGACGAAGCTGCCGAACTGTCTTATTTTGGTGCGAAAATTCTGCATCCGCAAAGTGTTTTTCCTGCACGCAAATACAATGTTCCCGTACGTTTGCTTGATACCATGAACCTGAATGCATCGGGAACTTTAATTTCGGGCGAAACAACCAACCAAAATCAAATTGTTGCAATTGCAGCAAAAGACGGCATTACGGCAATTCGTATACAATCGTCGCGAATGCTGATGGCGTATGGTTTTTTAAGACAGATTTTTGAAGTTTTTGAACGATACAAAACTCCGATTGATATGATTACAACTTCAGAAGTAGCTGTTTCATTGACAATTGATCAAACCGAATATCTTTCGGAAATAATAAAAGATCTGGAAACTTTTGGTATGGTTGAAACAGACAGCGATCAGTCTATCATCTGTATTGTAGGTGATTTCAGAAAAAACAACCACGGACATGCTACTATTGTTTCCGAAGCTGTAAAACATATTCCTATTCGTATGATTTCGTACGGTGGAAGTGAAAACAATATTTCGTTACTGGTACCTTCATCTTATAAAGTTGAAGCATTAAGATCACTTCACAACAGATTGTTTTAATATGATCCATAAAAAAAGACTGTCCTTGTTATGAAGACAGTCTTTTTTAGATTTTATTATTAGTTACCTAGAATTATATTTAAGGATTTACTGCAACTTCCAAGATTGCAACAGTAGTATTTTCGCTGTTATTTAAATAAAGTGTACTTTCTGAAACAACATAATTTGTAGTATTTTGCAGGGCTTCGCCAAACTTTAGTTCTGTATCCATATTGACGCAAGCTAGTTCTGTAGATGTAATTTCAGATAGTTTTAAACCGTTACTACCTATAAATTCCACTTTTGCGCCGAAACCGTTGCAACCCAAATTACCTGATGCACTTTTAATATCGTTAAATTTTAAATAGGGATATTTATCAAAAGTAGTATCTAACTTAATCTGTGATCCGTTCAACTCTTTTAACCGCCAATCTTTGTTAAGTAAATTATTTGGATCGGCAGTAACTTCTGTTGTTTCAACTGACAATTTTTCTGATGTTTCTGATGTTTTTTTGTCGGCACATGCTGTTGTAATAACTGCAAGTACAGCAATAAGTAAGATCTTTTTCATAAATTTTTAACTTACGTTTACAAACAAAGTTAATTAAATTCTTCTTAATAAAATTATTTATCGAGCGTAATTGATAAGTAAAACAGCGAGTTTTGAAATTTATTATAATAAAGGTGTATAACTTAACGTATAATAATCGAAACCGGAAATTTGGTGCTTTATCATTTTATAAACAAAAAAGTCTGCAATTACTTGCAGACTAGAGCTAAAAAAAACGTCTTATTTAAACATTTAAGATTTTCAAAAATACTTATAAAAATACACATGAAAAATTAGAATATCATTAGAAAACAAGAATAATTTTTAATATAAATCATTCTCTTTTTAAATTGCAATCAATCCTAAAAAAACCGTTAGCCATGTGGTATCGGGCGATAATATTTTTTTATTTTTACAATGATTAAATAGTTCAAATATCTATTCAGATTAGTCAGCAACCGTAAGGAAAACGCTTTATATGGCAAAAAATACACAGACAGAATTTAACAGCAGAAAGCTGTTTACCTATATAACAAAAGAAAAAAAAGACGTAGCCAGTATCTATATCTACGCTATTTTAAGCGGTTTGGTACAGCTAAGCATACCGTTGGGTATACAGGCAATTGTAAGTTATGTTATGGGTGCCACTATGGTTACTTCATTATATATTTTGATTGGTTTTGTGGTTTTCGGTACTTTTTTGGCGGGCTTTTTCCGCATTCGCGTTATGCAGATTATCGAAAAAATACAACAGAAACTATTTGTGGAATATTCCTTGGCATTTGCAGAAAAGCTGCCTAAAACCGATTTAGGAACAACCAAAAAATATTATCTGCCCGAATTGGTCAACCGTTTTTTTGATGTTCCCAATCTGCAAAAAGGTATTTCAAAAATCTTGCTCGAAATTCCGACAGCCTTAATACAGATCGTCTTTGGTATTATCTTATTATCGATCTATCATCCGTGGTTTTTGGTTTTCGGCGCATTGGTCTTTATCCTTGTTATTGTTATTTTTAGATTTACCTCGAGTTCAGGTATCGAATCAAGCCTAAAAGAAAGCGATAAAAAATACGAAGTAGCATCGTGGTTAGAAGACGTTGCCGGATCGGTAAAAACATTCAAAATCAATTCTAAAAGCGATACGCATTTAATAGGAACAGACAACCGTGTGGTATCATACCTTACACACCGTACAAGCCACTTCAAAGTGCTGTTGCTGCAATATTGGACCATTGTGCTTTTCAAGGTACTTATTACCCTACTGATGCTTTCCATAGGTACCTACCTGCTTATTAATCAAGAGCTGAATATCGGGGCATTCGTAGCAGCAGAAATTGTTGTTTTAACGATACTTACTGCTGTTGAAAAACTGATTAAAAGCTTAGAAAGTTATTACGACGTGATTACATCGCTAACCAAACTGAGCAAAGTAACCGAACTGCCTGAAGAAAGCGATTCTAACATTGAAATACCTGTAGGATCTGAAGGAATGGAGATTATCTTTAAGGATGTTAGCATTCATTTTAACGATCAGAAACCGATTATCAACAACATTAATTTTGAAATAACCGAAAACAGTTTAAATGTCATAAAAGGATATTTAGGATCGGGCAAATCGTTGCTTTTGAATATGATGGCAGGATTTTACGAACCCACCAACGGAACTATTTTGTTTGATAAAGTGCCGTTAAGCAACATAAACAAAGCTACTTTCAGGGAACAAACCGGTATTTATCTGGAAGATATGCACATTATTAAAGGTACACTTTTAGACAACATTACGCTTGATAAAGAAAATTATCAAACACAAGATGTACTGAATTTAGCTGAAGAATGGGGTATCGAAGATTTTTCGAGTCAGTTTACACAAGGCTTATTAACGCCTTTAAGCGATACCGATACCGAATTATCTTTCAGTTCCCGCAAAAAGATCTTGTTGTTGCGCGCTATGTTAGGTAAAAAACGACTGTTGCTACTTGAAGATCCTGTTGACGGTATGAATCAGGATTTTGCAGAGAAAATGACTGCTTATCTAAAAAAGATTAAATCGCACACAACCATTGTAATTGTTTCAGAAAACGAAGAACTGGTAAATGAGGCAGATCACATTTTTTCGGTGCAAAACGGCAGCGTCATTCATATTAAATAAACAAGTGTTCTAAAAATTAAAGAAACAACATCGATGAAACCAAAATCGTTCGAAAAAATATACCATGTCCATAGAAATTCAAGGGTAAAAAGGTGGTTCTACATTTTTATGGCACTAGCTATCGTTACCCTTTTTCTGCCGTGGACACAAAATATAAAAACTACGGGAACAGTAACCACGCTGTATCAGGAACAGCGTCCGCAACTGCTGAATTCGCCCATTCCGGGACGAATCACCAAATGGCACGTAAAAAATGGTGACTTCGTTAAAAAAGGAGATACCATTTTACAATTATCCGAAATTAAGGAAGATTATATGGATCCTTTGCTAATTTCACGAACATCGGATCAGGTTGAAGCAAAAAAAGGCGTGCGTGAATTTTACGAGGCCAAAATTGGTACTACCAATGCCCAGCTTGATGCACTGAACAGTTCACGAGAATTGAAACTTCAGCAACTAAAAGTAAAAATCCAGCAGTTGAACAACAAACTTGCTGCCGAAGAAGCCGAATTAAAAGCCGCAAACAACGAGTTGAACCTATCGGCAGATCAATACGAACGTCAGCAAAAAATGTACGATGAAGGTCTGGTATCGCTTACGCAGTTCCAGCAACGCAGTGTATCGTACCAAAACGCATTAGCCAAGAAAACAGCAGCCGAAAACAAACTGGCACAAACGCGTCAGGAAGTGATCACCGTAAACATTGAACAGAATGCCACCGTGCAGGATTATACCGAGAAATTGAGTAAAATTCAAGGCGAGCGTTTTACAAGTATGGGACAAATTGAAAGCAGCTCGGGTGAGATTGCCAAACTGGAAAACCAAATGTCCAACTATAAAATCCGTCAGGGCCTTTATTTTGTTTTAGCCTCGCAAGACGGGCAGATTGTTCAACTGACCAAATCAGGTATCGGCGAAATACTGAAAGACGGCGAAAGCATCGGTTCCATTGTACCTTTAAATGTGGACTATGCTGTTGAAATCTACATAAAACCTGTAGATCTGCCTTTGGTAAAACCCGGGCAACGCGTTATGTGTATTTTCGACGGTTTTCCGGCAATCGTTTTTTCCGGCTGGCCCAACACAAGCTACGGAACATTTGCGGGAAAAGTGATTGCCGTTGAAAGCAACATCAACACCAACGGACTTTTCAAAGCGCTGGTTGTAGAAGAAAAAGGTGAGAAACAATGGCCGCCGCAAATAAAAATCGGAGCTGGTGTTCAGGGAATCGCTATTTTAAACGATGTGCCCATCTGGTACGAACTGTGGCGAAATATCAACGGTTTCCCAGCCGATTATTATACCGTGCAAACCGATAAATCTACCCAAAAGAAATGATAAAGTTCCACAATATCGTTTTTACCTTACTGCTGTTTGTAAGCATTGCCGGTTTTGGGCAGGATACGTTGCGCATGAGCCACAAAGAATTTATTTCTATTGTTAAAAGCTATCATCCGCTGGCTTACAACTACCGTTTGCAGAATCAGATTGCCGAAGCTGAAATTCAAAAAGCCCGAGGAAATTTTGATCCTTTGATTGATGCCAAAAATGGTTCAAAAACAATAGACGGAATAGAATATTACAAACAGACCAATGTAGGATTGGAAATTCCTACTTGGTACGGTATCGAACTAAACGGAAGTTACAACTACATTAACGGTCAAAAACTGAACAACAGTGATACCAGAGGCGGTCTATATCAGTTTGGTGTAACGATTCCTTTGGCAAAAAACCTTTTGTACGATTCGCGCCGGGCTTTCTTAGATCAGGCAAAATCTGCTTTGGAAATGACACAGGCAGAACAGAAACTGCTAACGAACGAACTACTGCTTAATGCAGATAATGCCTATTGGAACTGGGTGCGGTTATATGAGGATTATCTGTTGCAAAGTCGTACGGTTACTATAAACGAAGAGCGACTGATCCTTACCAAAAAAACCTACGAATACGGTGAACGTGCAGCTATTGATACTACCGAAGTGGTTTCGCAACTGCAGAGTTACGAAGTAGAGAAACAAGACGCTTACCTTAAATTTGTAAAGGCTACACAAGAGCTTTCGCTTTTTTTATGGACCGAAAACCAGCAGCCTTACGATCTAGAACAGCTGATTATTCCTTCGCAAAAAATAACGCAGGCAGAATCTTATGAAAATTATGGAATGTTATTGGCATTGATCGATCAACGGGATATTAACCGACATGCGGCACTGCAATATTATCAGCAGAAATTCAATATTTTGGAAAGTCAGCGCAGGTTAAAACGACAAAGCTTACTGCCAAAACTGGATTTTACGTATAATTTTTTCAACAAAGAGAGTTATGAAACAGAATTACTACCCCTTTTTGAAAACAATTACCAATACGGTTTAAAGCTAGAAATTCCGATATTTTTAAGACAGGCACGCGCCGATTATCAGATTGCCAAATACAAAATTGAGCAAAACCAATTTGATGCCGATTACAAACAGCAGGAACTGAATGCAAAAATTACCGCATATAAAAACGAGGTTATCAGTTATCAGTCTCAAATAAGCCTGATGCAGAACAACATTGAAAACTATAAACGCTTATTAAGTGCCGAAGAGATACGTTTCAGCAACGGCGAAAGTTCCCTGTTTTTAATCAACACCCGTGAAAACAAGCTGTTGGAAGCCGAGCAAAAGTTATTGGATCTGCGTTTAAAATTCATTAACAGCTACAACCAATTAAAATGGTTTAATGAGAATTTTGAAGGGAATTGATAATATCAACAAATAAATAATCTTTTAGAACTAAGCAATACGACAGGTTAAACTTAAAAACACCAAAAAACATTATGTTCAAAATAGTATTGCACACTAGACTATATCTATGGAAATACTCTATAAAAAATTAAAAAATCTACTGCTCTAAAAAAGTTTAAAAAATCTGTGGAACATTCTTAATAAAACACTTTATTTAACTTCTTTAATCATATAAACATATCCTAAATAAGTATCGAACAACGTTTTAAAAATGTAGTAATATGTTCCTGACGGTAATTCGCGGTTATTTTTGTCCTGCCCTTTCCATTGGTTGGTATATCCTTCCCCATGCGCATAAACTTCCATTCCATAACGATTAAAAATTTTCACTTCGGTTGGATTAAAAATTTCAATATTAAAACCGTCGTTCAAGCCATCTCCGTTAGGCGAAATTCCTTTTGGAACCACACAATCATTTAGTTGTAATTGAATAATATTATCGCACCAAAGATTATTTTTACCTTTTGTTCTTATCCAAACAAGCTTAGGAAATATATTTGGTTTATAATTAGTAACATTCATAATTTCTCTTTCATCATTATAAGCATCATTCTCATTTTCATAGAACTTTAAATTTATTTCGTTCATATAAGGAAACATATTTGAGAGCAATAAATGAGCTGATGATAAATTCACGGCTGAAGGATCATTCTTTAAATTACAAAGCATTAAAGGTTCTTTCAGCTCTGCAAAAGGCATCATTTGTGCTGTTATAGTAAAAAATGTTATTGCTGCACAGCCATTGGTATTATCTTTAACCCTCACCCATATCACCTTTGAAGTATGACTTATTAGCTCGTAATTGGTAACAGGAGTTATTCTATTTGAGCCTTTTTCAGCATCCTCTTTGGTTTCATGCAATGTTATAGTAACATTATTTTCGTTGTTTATTTCAGCATATTTTTCTGTTAAGTCAATTAAAATGTAACCTTTTCCTTCATCACATATTACTATATCATCGGGAGTATTTATTACAGGACTAAATTTCAAAAATACAGGTTCGCTATCTGTATTATTACTTTCGTCTGCTTCATCTACTATTCCATTTCCTAATCCATCATCATCAACTTTGACTGTTAATATTAAATCGTTATCTATATTTACACTTGAAGGAATTGTAAAAGAAATAAAACCCGATTCTGATTGTTCTGGAAGTATTACATTTTTGGTTTTTGAAGTTGCTACCGGCACATCATTTAGATAAAAAGCTATTGGTACGTTTGCGGGTAAATCTACAATTGTGTACATATTTGAAACTGTATAAAAAACTTCAACAGTTTTACTGTCGCACACTGTCTTAATTGTATCAATATTAATTGTGGCATCAGGTTTTAAATTTGTAACAGCAACAACCATTGCATTAAAGTTAATTATGTCTGAACTTGAATCAACCTCAACTAACAATGAAGTGTCACCAATAGATATGTAATTATCAATAAAAAAATAATCCATATCCATATTATAAACATTCACTCTGTTTGTAAAAGCATCGGTTTCGTTAAAAATATTATTTGCAGGATTTAGCGGAGGGTTACTTACCACATTTCCGTTTATACGCAGTTCTTCTTTTAATGCAAGGCCTGCATCGGTTTCCCAAGCTAATATTCCAATTTTAGCATCTTCACTATTTGATAACTTTAAATTATTTAAAGTAATTGATATTGTACTAATTGTAGTTGGATCTAATATTCGAAAACCATCGTATACATTTAAGAGTCTTGTCTTTATTATTGGATCTTCATATACAATTATCATTGCCCATCCTGCGTAACTACGTGCAGAAGTGCAGTCAGGAAAATTATTTGTAAAATCTGATAACTGGTATACACCGTTGCCTGTATTTTGCACTATGGTTGTAACATCTGCAAAGGCACTTCTTTCAGCATAGTTAATTGTATTATCTAATAAAATTCTTTGAGCAGTAATCGGGGTATTATTTAACATTACAGCTTGATCAAAATTTCTATTCTCTGGCAAACTGCTCCAATACAAATATGCAGCTACCACTGTTTGATTTGGATTTAAATTTAACGTAGCCGATGATTGTGTAAGTATTGTACAAGGTTGCCCCGTACCATTTGATGCAGTGTTTAATGTATTTCCCACCATTGTAAAATCATAACGACCAAAAAACTGCTTGTATAGAGAAATTGGTTGCGAGAAACCTAAAAAGAAATTAAGAAATAATACTAATAAGAATATTTTTTTATACATATTTCCATAGTGTTTTAACAAATAAAGATATAAAAAATCATCAATATACCAATTAACATATAAACCAATATGAAAAGATAACTTATAAAACGAGTACAAACATGGCATAGTATATAACTAAAAGCCTCCGATTAAAATTTGAGGCTTTTTATATTTATCTAACTTCTTTAATCATATAAACATATCCTAAATAAGTATCGAACAAAGTTTTAAAAATGTAGTAATAAGTTCCTGATGGCAATTCGCGGTTATTTTTGTCCTGACCTTTCCATTGGTTGGTATATCCTTCGCCGTGTGCGTAAACTTCCATTCCGTAACGATTAAAAATTTTCACTTCGGTTGGATTAAAAATTTCTATATTAAAACCATCGTTCAAGCCATCTCCGTTTGGCGAAATTCCTTTGGGAACTATACAATCGTTTAGTTGTAATTGAATAATATTATCGCACCAAAGCTTTGTTCCTTTTGCTTTAATATAAATAATGTAAGGAAAACGCGGTGGCTGGTAATTATTTATGTTTGTAATTTCATTAATTTCACTATCAGCATCGGCTTCTGTTTCATAAAAACGCAGCTGTATTTCATCTACATAAGGAAAAATTCTCTTTAAAAGTATATAGGCTAATGACAAGTTTGCTGCCAATGGATTGTTTTTAAAATTACAGATCATCAATGGTTCTTCAAGCTCTATAAAAGGTCTCATTTGCGCAGTAATCTTAAAAGAAGTGGTGTTTGCACAGCCTGTAATTTTATCTTCAACCCTAATCCAAATAGTTTTAGAAGTATAACTTTTTAATTCATAACTATCAAAATTTTTAATAGACCCTGTTCCATTCTCTGCACTATTTTTACTTTCATGAAAACTAATGTTAACATTGTTACTTGTACTTGCTTCGAACTGTTTTGATGTTAAATTAAAAACCACATAACCTTTTTCGTCTTTATCACAAGCAATAATATCGGTTGGTTCATTTACTTCAGGACCAAAAATCAACGTAACATTATCAGAGTCTGTGTTATTGGTTTCATCTAATTCAACAATTGTACTGTTTTTATCGCCATCATCATCAACACTTGCTACTAATGTAAAATTATCACTAACAGATTCTGGAATAGTCAACGTAATTGCTCCTGTTTCAGAACCATTCGTTGGAATTTCACTCTTTGTAGTAGATCTCCCAACCAAAACATCATCTGCATAAAAAGCTATAGGAGCATTTTTTACCAATGAGGTGGTTCCGTTTATATTGTACACCGTATAATTAACCTTTATTTTTCTGCTGTTACACTCAACTTCTATTTTATCGATACTGATTGTTGCATCGGCAAAAAGACTGCTTAATGCTACCAATATGTTATTCACAATTATTAAATCCTGACCTGTTTTAATTTGAACGGTCATTGAAGTATCGCCTAAAGAAATAAAACTACCAACATTAAAATAATCGATATCCATATTCCACAAATTAGTTGCGTTTGTATAGGTATTGGTGGAATTAAACACATTATTGGCTGGATTTAACGGCGGATTACTTACTATATTTCCATTAATCCTTAACTCTTCGGCTACTGCAATATTATCGTCACCTTCCCAAACCAAAAATCCAACCTTCGCGTTATTAACATTGGTAACGTTTAAGCCGTTTAAAGCAATGGAAGCAGTTTGCCCTGTGTGATCAACAATTTGAAAACCTTCATAAACACTTACAACTCTGTTCGGCAATGACGCGTCTTCATATACTATCACAATAGACCAGCCAGCATAATTACTACCTGTAGGACAGTAAGGAGGTATTACGTTTGTTAGATCTAAATCAGACAAGGTATAGGTAACATGACCTGTTGCTTTTACAAAATTAGTAACATCTGCAAAGGCTCCAAAAAACTCTAATCCTGTGGGGCCAATTGTTGTAAATGTTCTTTGTGCAGTGATGGGTGTGCCGTTTAGTTGCACATTTAAATCGGCTTCTGCTAAAGTTCCGGAACCAGACCAATATAAAAAAGCAGCCTGTATATTGGCATTCGCATTTAAGTTTAAGACTGCACTTGATTGTGTTAGAATTGCGCATGGTGATCCTGTGCCGTTTGCTGCGGTGTTCATGGTATTACCTATCATGAAAAAATCGTAACGACCTGTGTACTGTTTAAACAGTTTTATAGGCTGGCTAAATGCAAAAAAGCACGAAAAGTATATAAATAATCGTAGTATTTTTATCATAACCAAAAAAGTTTTAATAAAAATACAAAAAAATACGTATCAATTAGTTAATCAAATATATACTCGACAAATTTAATATTAGATCTTTTTATTAAATATAAAGTTTTTTGATTGGTTTGAACAACTAAAGTATCTTTTGACCCTCCAAATTTAAATGGAATTTGATACTCTGTTATATTTTGAAAATCTTTAGTATTGTAACTGTCCTCATGAACCGATTTGATAAATTTATCATTGTTATACCAATACAACCTGTCTTTTTTATCGTAATGATAAAGAGAATCACCATCAGATGACTTGTTTAAAAACCTTAAATATTCATTATCTAAATAAAGAATTTCGTCCGATCCTATTCCTAACCGACCATGTGATATTCCTATATCCTTATCCCATTTTAGAGAATCTGACGGATAAACACCTTTCAACTGCCAAAAACCTTGCAAATCTGCAGATTTTGGCTTTGTTTTATAGTCGTTTAATATATCGTCAATCTCGTCATTACAGCTAAATAGTGCAAATATTGCTGTTAATAATAGTATTTTTTTCATTCTGCAAATCTATTAATTATTTTATGAATTTAAGTTTAAGATCTATTCTATAGGCGTTTCCCATTTCCAAATCAAAAGCCTCAGAATCTTTTAAGAATTCCATCTCAATTGGTAAGTAGTACAACTTATTTTTTGGCAACTTATTTTGCAAACGCATGTAATCTTTTTCTGTAGTGATGATTTTGCGTCCGTTTGCTTTTTGAAGGATCTTATTTATATTTTCATCTGAAAAAAAATGGTGATCCGGAAAAGTTAAGCAATCATTTTTAGAGCTATTTAAATACTTATAAAAATATTCGGGTTTTGCAATGCCGGCAACAGCAATAAAATCATTTTTTAAATCGGTAACGGGAATTTCTTCAACATTGTTTTTTACTGATTGATGATAACTAATTGTTGAAAAGAAAATTTTATCGTTATCAATGTCAATTTTACTTTTTATTTGAAGCATTTCTTGCTCTGATAAACCTTTAGGACATTTAGTAACCACGACAACATTGGCTCTTTTTAATCCCGATTTACATTCACGCAAATTTCCTGCAGGTAAAACCAAATCGTTATAAAATAAATCGTTGTATGCGGTAAGCATAATGTAAAAACCCGCTTTTATTTTTCGATGTTGAAAAGCATCATCCAACAAAACAATTTCGGTTTTAGGCAAAGTTGCTAAAATAGTATTCACACCTTCTACTCTGTCTGCATTTACGGCTACATGAATATTTTTAAATTTTGAATGGTACTGAAAAGGTTCGTCGCCAATTTCTTCTATGGTTGTAGTATCATTTGCTAAATAAAAACCTTTGCTCTTTCGCTTGTAACCTCGGCTTAAAACCGCTAAACTATATCGGTCTGACAAAAGTCTGATTAAATATTCAACCATTGGCGTTTTACCCGTTCCACCAACCGACAGGTTTCCCACAGCAATAATCGGTAAATTAAAGGCAGTTGATTTTTTAATTCCTTTATCGTACAAAAAATTTCGCAAACTTGTTACAGTTGCATAAATCAACGAAAACGGAAATAATATTTTGCGTAGGTTTTTCATTAAATCATCTTCTTAGCCTCGTTATAAAACTCTTGGCAATTATCAGGCGAAAGTACAATTTTATCCATTTTTGTTACTAACATTACTAAACTATCTTTACGGGTAAGATACCATGTCATGCTACCTAATTTTTTATTAGAAAACGTACCTGAATAGCTAAAAACGCCTCCAATACCAAATGTTCTTATTGCAAATTTCAGGTCGCTTTTATCGATTAATTTCACTTCAATAATACGATCTTTTCTTATAAGTTCTGTATTATTTCCCTTGACTATTTTAACTCCTTCAGTTGTAACATCGTATCCTAAAATCCTTTCACCATAAGAATAATTTAATATAGCAAGAATGACTAATACAAAAATTGGTAGCATAATATCCTCTCTTTCAAAATTATCCTTAATCAATTTAAAAATAAACACTACTAAAAAAATTAAAACAATAGAAAGTAGCAACACTTTACCTATAATTGAACTTATTTTAACTGATTTACCTAACGATGCTTTATACATTTTTGAAAATTAACTATCCAAAAATAACGATTATTTTTATCTTTGAATACACTAAAAATGATATTGTGCAGTTAAAACAACTTATTCCGATTTTAGAAGAAATGGCACCAACCGCCTATGCCGAAGATTTTGACAATGTAGGTTTGCTTGTGGGCGATGTAAATGCAACAATTACAGGTATTCTTGTTTGCCACGATGCTTTGGAAACCGTTGTTAGCGAAGCTGTTGAAAAGAACTGTAACCTAATTGTGTGTTTTCACCCGATACTTTTTTCTGGTTTAAAGAAAATTACCGGTAAAAATTATGTGGAACGCGCCGTTATTAAAGCCATTAAAAACGATGTTGCTATTTACGCGGTTCACACAGGTTTGGACAATCATAAACTGGGAGTAAACAAAATTTTGTGCGATACTTTGGGGTTAATCAATACAAAAATCTTGATTCCTAAACAGGATTTTATCTATAAACTAACCACTTTTGTTCCTAAAGATCATTTAACAAATGTTCAAAAAGCGTTGTTTAATGCGTGTGCAGGTTCTATTGGAAATTATTACGATTGCAGTTTTACTTCGGCTGGGATCGGATCTTTTACAGGAAACAACGACAGTAATCCGGTAATTGGTACTCAAAATGTTTTTACCGAAGTGGAAGAAATGAAGCTGGAAGTTACTTTTGAAAGACACCTACAAAACAATATTCTAAAAGCCTTGTTTGAAAGTCATCCGTACGAAGAAGTGGCGCACGAAATCACAAAGCTAGAAAACAAACATCAGAATATCGGTTTGGGAATGATCGGTGAATTAGAAAACGAAATTTCCGAAATTGATTTTCTTCATTCCGTAAAAAACAAAGTTGAAACCGGCGGTATTCGTCATTCAGATTTCTTAAATAAAAAAGTAAAAAAAGTGGCGGTTTTAGGCGGGTCGGGCAGTTTTGCAATTGCGGTTGCAAAAGCGCAGAATGCCGATGTATTAATAACAGCCGATTTAAAATACCACGATTTTTATCAGGCAGAAAATCAAATTTTATTAGCCGATGTTGGTCATTTTGAAAGTGAGCGTTACGTAAAAAATTATATTTTTGATTATCTATCAAAAAAAATTAGTACTTTTGCAATTATTTTAT
>Ga0308157_10002276_pt1 | contig 32404 bp, 31 predicted proteins | sample PhyBR1_FD_201035 | JGI IMG/M metagenome (GOLD analysis project Ga0308157, IMG submission 201035) | Phyllosphere microbial communities from UC Gill Tract Community Farm, Albany, California, United States - DLSLB.R1 | ecosystem: Host-associated > Plants > Phyllosphere > Unclassified | place: USA...
TGGCCCCGAAATCCCCTTCGCTCGACGTACCGACACCCGTCACCTGACTCGACACGGTCAGATCGCCCACTTTCATCGATGAATGTTGCTCGTCGCACGCGCCGACAGCCCGACGCGATCGTCCTACAACCCTAACCCCCGGTGCATGTGAAACTCACGGCAACGCGATGGCGGTTTGCCCTATGATCGAGAGACTATGGACGACCCTCCGAGTATCAGCCCGATCCCTGCACACCGACACCAGCACCCGCACCCCGACGGTTGGGACGGTGCGTCGGAGTCGTGATGGACTGGATCATGCTCGGAGCAGGACTTCTGCTCATCGTCGGCACCGGGATCTTCGTCGCCAGCGAGTTCGCGCTCGTCAATCTCGACCGCGCTGACCTCGAGGCCCGCCAGGCTCGCGGAGAGCCGCGCCTCGCACTCACGATCTCCGCGCTGCGACACACCTCCACCCACCTTTCGTCGGCGCAGCTCGGCATCACGCTCACAACGCTGCTGACCGGATACACGATGGAGCCCGCGCTGTCGCGGATGCTCTCGCCGGCGCTCGAGACATGGCTGCCCGAGGCAGCCGTCGCCGCGATCTCGACCGTCATCGGCATGGTCATCGCGACGATCCTCTCGATGATCCTGGGCGAGCTCGTGCCCAAGAACTTCGCGCTCGCACTGCCGCTCGCGACGGCCAAGATCGTCGCGCCCGCGCAGATCGCGTTCACAACGGTGTTCCGCCCGGCCGTTGCGGGCCTCAACGGCAGCGCCAACGCGATCCTGCGCCTCATCGGCATCGAGCCGCAGGAGGAGCTCTCGGGCGCCCGCAGCGCCGAAGAGCTGTCGAGCCTCGTGCGCCGCAGCGCCACGGCCGGCCTGCTCGAGAAGGACACCGCCACGCTGCTCGATCGGTCGCTGCGCTTCGCGAAGCTGTCGGCCGACGACGTGATGACGCCCCGCCCGCGCATGCACGCGATTGCGGTCAGCGAGTCTGCCGACGACGTGATCCGCCTCGCCCGCGAGACCGGGCACAGCCGGTTCCCCGTCTACGACGAGGATCTCGACGACATCGTCGGCATCGTGCACCTCAAGGCGGCCGTGAGCGTGCCGCGCGAGAAGCGGGCCGAGGTCCCCGTCGGCGCGCTGCGCACCGAGCTGCTGCGCGTGCCCGAGACGGTGCGCCTCGACCAACTGCTCGCAGAACTGCGCCGAGAGGGCTATCAGATGGCCGTCGTCGTCGATGAGTACGGCGGAACGGCCGGCATCGTGACGCTCGAAGACCTCGTCGAGGAGATCGTCGGCGAAGTCTCGGACGAGCACGATCGCCGCCGCGCCGGCGTCGTGCGGCACAGCGACTCGCTCACCTTCCCCGCGCAGCTCCGCCCCGACGAGGCCCGGGAGCGCGCCGCCGTCGAGGTGCCCGAGTCCGATGACTACGACACGGTCGGCGGGTTCATCATGAGCGCCCTCGAACGTGTTCCCGCCGTCGGCGACAGCGTTCGCATGGAAGGCGGATCCCTCGAAGTGATGCGCATGGACGGCCGCCGCGTCGACCGCGTGAGGTTCACGCCGGACCCCCTGCCGGCCGGTGCCGAGGAGGTCGAGCGATGAGCGACTGGGCAGGAATCGCATGGCTCTTCGTACTGCTGATCGGCAACGCGTTCTTCGTGGGCGCCGAGTTCGCGGTCATCTCCGCGCGCCGCTCGCAGATCGAGCCGAGGGCCGAGAACGGATCCCGCGCCGCCAAGACCGCGCTCTACGCGATGGAGCACGCGACCGCGATGCTCGCCACGAGCCAGCTGGGCATCACGATCTGCTCGCTGCTGATCCTCAACGTCTCGGAGCCCGCGCTGCACCATCTGCTGATGGCGCCGCTCGGCATCACGGGCCTCGGCGAGGCCGCGGTCGACACGATCGCGTTCGTGATCACGCTCGTGTTCGTGTCGTACCTGCACGTCGTGTTCGGCGAGATGGTTGCCAAGAACATTGCGTTCAGCGTGCCCGACCGTGCCGTGCTGCTGCTCGCCCCTCCCCTCGTGTGGGTGTCGAAGGTGTTCCATCCGATCGTCTGGCTGCTGAACTCGATCGCCAACAACGTGCTGCGCCTGTTCCGCGTCGAGCCGAAGAGCGAGGCGAACTCGACCTTCACGCTCGAGGAGGTCGCGACGATCGTGAGCCAATCGCGCCGCGAGGGCGTGCTCCAGGATCTGTCGGGCACGGTCGCGGCAGCGCTCGAGTTCACCGACAAGGACGCCGGCGACATCGCGGTGCCTCTCGAGCACCTCGTCACGCTTCCCGAGACGGCGTCGACGGCCGAGATCGAGCGCGCCGTCGCGAGCCACGGCTACTCGCGCTACGTGATCGTCGATTCCTCGGGCGATCCCACGGGGTACGTGCACCTCAAGGACATCCTGCGCATCACCGATTCGCGCGCCGACGATCCTATCCCGCCGAAGCGGATCCATCACATGGTGCCGGTGGGGGTGACGACCGATCTCGAAGACGCGCTCGCACTGATGCGCGAGCGGGGGCGGCACCTCGCGAGCGTCCGCGAGCCCGACGGCCGCACGGTCGGTGTGCTGTTCCTGGAGGACATCCTCGAGGAGCTCGTCGGCGAGGTCAACGACGCGACCGAGCGCCAGCGCCGCCGCTGACCCGGGCCCGACCGGCGTCAGTAGACGATCGAGAGGTGCGGCTGGGCGCGGGCGCGGAGGGCGTCGGACAGGGCACGGATCTTCTCCGCGGATCCCGCCGCCCGGCCCGCGGCCTGGAGCGCCTCGAGCCGAACGGCGCCGAGGTACGTCGCCGAGAGCGCGCCGATGTCGAGCGTGATGTCGGCCTCGGCGCCGTCTGCGAGCGGCTCGGCCTGCACGCCGTCCGCACCGAACTGCGCGATCGTCCATGCCCCCTCCGCGAGACCGAGCGGATCTGTCACCCGGAGCCGCACACCGAACGCACCCTCGAGGCGGCGAGCGGCGAGCGCGGCGGGCACGTCGAGAATCCGCAGCCAGCCATGCTCCGAGACGCTCTGCTCGATGCGGTTCGCATCGTGCACCTGCCACAGCAGCGGATCATCGATCGGTTGCCTGGACGCCTCCACCGTCGCCACCAGGTCGTGGTCGATCGTGAACTTCCACAGCGCCGCCCTCGCATCGGGCGTAGCCGCGACGAGGTGCAGCACGCGCAGCGTGTGCTGGCGATAATCAGCCCCCTCGACGAGCCGGAAGGCCATGGCCCCCACCGTCTCGCCCGACGCGTCGACCGCGCGCACTCCGCGGATCTTCTCAGGGTTCTCCGCGCCCGTATCGAGCCCCGCGTACTGCTTCCAGCGGTGCTCCCAGCCCTCGATATCGCCGATTCGTTCGCGTCGCGTGCGCTCGTGCAGCTCACCGAGATCGCTCGCGAGCTGCTCGCGGTCGACGTAAAGGATCCGCGCCGCGGGTTCGGGCGCCTGCCAACCGACGAGCTTCGAATCGATCTTCACGGTCGCGTTCGGCGCCGCGGGCGCAAAGCCGTAGCGCCCGTAGATCGTCGCCTCGGTGACCGTCAGACCAGCGATCGCGACGCCGGCCTCCTTCGCCGCGCGCAATTCGCCTTCGAGCATCGCCCGCGCGACGCCCCGCCTACGGTGCGTCGCAGCGACCGTCACGTTGCTGATCGCCCACATCGGCAGCTCGCCGCCGGGGACCGTCAGCGGCGTCACCCACGACTCGACGGTCGCGACGGGCAGCGGCTGCACGGCGGATCCGTCGAACACGCCGATCGAGCGCCGTGCGGGATGGCCTTCGGGCGTCTCCAATGACGACGCCGACGGCTCCCCCTCGAGGAACCCGCGCGAGACCGCGCGCAGAAAATCTGCGCGTTCGACGGCCCCGGAGACGCGGTAATCGAGACCGCGGGCCTCGAGCGATTCGCGCGAAGACGGATCAGCGGGACAGTTTCGGGCGTCGACGAAGTTCACCCGCCCACCCTATGACGAGATCAGTGCGGCTCGGCCTGCACATCGCGCAGAGTCGCGATGACGCGCGTGCGCAGATCGGTCGGCGCAGCCTCGTCGCTGCACGCGCGGTGCACCGCGTCGGTCAGCGTGCGCGCCACCGTTGCTTCGTTCTGACAGCCCGGGCAGTTCTCGATATGGGCCCGGATCTCGGCCTGCGCCGTCTGGCAGTAGTTCAGCTCTCCCCGCACGAACGCCTCTAGATCGACGCGTGCCTTCTCACACCCGCAGTCGCTCACTTCTTCGCTCCCGTCTGAGCCGCGACGATTCCTCGTTCAGCGGCATAGTCCCTCAGCTTGTCTCGCAGCAGCCGACGTCCGCGGTGCAGGCGGCTCATCACGGTGCCGATGGGCGTTTCCATGATGTCGGCGATCTCCTGGTAGGCGAAGCCCTCGACGTCGGCGAGGTACACCACCATCCGGAAGTCCTCCTTCAGCTCCTGCAGAGCGTCCTTCACCGCCGATGACGGCATGCGGTCGATCGCCTCGGCTTCGGCCGAGCGGTGGCTCGACGCGGTCGTCGACGCCGCCCCGCCGAGCTGCCAGTCCTCGAGCTCGTCGATCGCGCTCTGGAAGGGCTCGCGCTGCTTCTTGCGGTAGCCGTTGATGTAGGTGTTCGTGAGGATGCGGTACAGCCAGGCCTTCAGGTTCGTGCCCTGCTCGAACCGGTCCCAGGCCGCGAATGCCTTCACGAACGTGTCCTGCACCAGGTCGGCCGCGTCCTGCGGATTGCGCGCCATTCGCATGGCGGCGCCGTACAGCTGATCCATGAAAGGGAGCGCCTGATCCTCGAACTGGCTTCGGGGATCATCGCGGAGAGAGGTTTCGATGTCGTCCATCGAGAACCACCCTACGTCCACGGGGTCGTACCGCACATGCGAGTCGATCGCAACACACGTCGCTGAACCCATCGGGCACCGCCTCTCTTCCTTCACTATGGTTGAACGCGATGACCATGCACGGGTATTCCCTCGAATCCGCCGCTCCGACCGAGGCGCCGAGCGGATCCTTCGCCGCGCCCACGGCCGATGCGCCGCTCGCATCGACCGTGACGGTGCCCGGATCCAAGTCGCTCACCAACCGCGAGCTGATCCTCGCGGCGCTGGCCGACGGGCCCAGCCGCCTCGAGGCGCCGTTGCACTCCGCCGATTCCTATCGCATGGGCAATGCGCTGCGGGCGCTGGGAGTGCACATCGAACGCGTGCCGGGCGAGAGTCCGTACGGCGAAGACGTCGAGGTGACGCCGCCTCGCACGCTCTCGGGCGGATGCGAGATCGACAGCGGCCAGGCCGGCACCGTCATGAGGTTCGTCGCGCCGCTGCTCGGCCTCGCGGAGGGCGATGTGCGCATGACCGCAGACGCCAACGCGCTGCACCGCCCGATGGGCACGATGATCAAGGCACTGCGCGACCTCGGCGTCGACATCGACGACGGCGGGTCGTGGAGCCTGCCCTTCACGGTGCACGGGCACGGACATGTCCGCGGCGGTGAGCTCGAGATCGATGCCTCCGGTTCGAGCCAGTTCGTCTCTGGGCTGCTGCTCGCGGCGCCGCGCTTCGATGTGGGGCTGCATCTCAAGCACACGGGCGACCGACTGCCGAGCGTGCCCCACATCGATATGACGATCGACACACTCGCGCGCCGCGGCGTGCACGTCGAGCATCCCGCCCCCGGCGAGTGGATCGTGCCCGCCGCGGCGCCCCGGGGCAAGACCATTCCGATCGAGCCCGACCTGTCGAACGCCGCGCCGTTCCTCGCCGCCGCGATGGTCGCCGGCGGATCCGTCACGGTGCCCGCGTGGCCCGCGCGCTCCACACAGCCGGGCGGCCACCTCACCGAGATCCTCTCGCTGCTCGGCGCACGCGTCACTCGCCGCGGCGGCGCCGTGACCGTGACGGGCGGGCACCAGATCCACGGCGTCGACCTCGATCTGTCGGCGGTCAGCGAGCTGACGCCGACGCTCGTCGGCCTCGCGGCCCTCGCGGATCAGCCCTCGACGTTCACCGGCATCGGCCACATCCGCACGCACGAGACCGACCGCATCGCGGCGCTCACCTCGAACCTGCGCGCGATCGGATGCGGTGCCGAAGAGCTCGAGGACGGCATCCGCATCGTTCCCGCCCCCCTGCACGGGGGCGAGTGGAAGTCGTTCCACGATCACCGCATCGCCACGACGGGCGCCCTCATCGGGCTGCGCATCCCCGGCATCGTCGTCGATGACATCGGCACCACGGGCAAGACGATGCCGCAGTTCGTCTGGCTGTGGCAGCGCATGCTCGCCGGGCTGGAGTGAGCGGAACGCCCGTGAGCTGGTGGGATGAGGACGACGAGGACGACGACGTCTTCGATGAGTCGGCCGTGCGCGTGCGCCCGAATCCGAAGGCCAACCGGCCGCGCACGAAGATCAGACCGAAGCACGAAGACGCCGTCATCGGGCGCGTTCTCGGCGTCGACCGCGGCCGTTATCGGGTGCTGATCGACGAGGGGGATCCGTCGGAGCACGAGACCACGGCGACCCGGGCCCGTGAGCTGCGCCGCACGCCGATCGTCACGGGCGACCGCGCGCGGATCGTCGGCGACACGTCCGGCGACGAGGGCACGCTCGGCCGCATCGTCGGGATCGAGGACCGCACCTCGCTGCTGCGGCGGTCGGCGGATGACACCGACAACGTCGAGCGCGTGATCGTCGCCAACGCCGACCAGATGCTCGTCGTCGTGGCCGCCGCGGATCCGCCGCCCCGCCCGCGCCTGGTCGACCGATACCTCGTCGCCGCGCTCGACGCGGGGATCCGCCCGCTCATGGTCGTCACGAAGACCGACCTCGCGGACCCCGCAGAGTTTCTCGCGCACTTCGACGGCATCGACGATCTGCGCGTGTTCCTGTCGGCGCAGGATCAGCCGCCGGTCGACGAGATCGGGGCCGCGATCGCGGGGCACTCGACCGTGTTCGTCGGCCATTCCGGCGTCGGCAAGTCGACGCTCGTGAACGCCCTCGTTCCCGATGCGGCACGCGCGACCGGCCATGTGAACGAGGTCACGGGGCGCGGGCGCCACACGTCGTCGTCGACCGTCTCGCTGCGCTATCGCGGACCGTCCGGGTCCGGCTGGGTGATCGACACCCCCGGTGTGCGGTCGTTCGGTTTGGGGCACGTGGATCCGGACAACATCCTGCGTGCGTTCGGCGACCTCGCGGCCGTCGCGGAGGAATGCCCGCGCGGCTGCACCCACCTGCCTGACGCCCCCGACTGCGCGCTCAACGAGTCGGATGACGTCTCCCCCGCACGGGTCGCGTCGCTGCAGGGCCTGCTCGAGACTTTTGCCGGGCGCGAGGAGTACTGAGCTCGTAATTTGCTTCGATAAAACGATCGCGAACCTCTTGAATTATCGGATCTATGTTCGATAAAATGGGGGCATGACGGAAGACGAGTTCGACGATGTGCTGCACGGGCTGACGCCCGAACAGGCCGTCGAGGCTCGTGCCGTTCTCGATGAGCTGGCCGATTCCCGTCGCGCGGCGGCGATGATTGAGGGGCACATCGTCGGACTGCTCGCTCGGCTCGGGCGCCTCAGCGACGCGCAGGCGGCGTCGGCTGCGAACTCCCGCGCACGCGAAGATGCTCGGCGGTCGTTCGCCGCGCAGGCCGCGATCGCGTTGCACGTCGCGCCGGGCGAGGCCCGCGCTCAGCTCGCCATGGCCGAGCAGATCCACGACGACTGCCCCGCGACGCTCGCGGCGCTCGAATCGGGAGACCTCTCCCTCCGCCACGCCGAGCAGGTCGTGAAAGCGGGCCTGAACCTCGATCCCGGCGCGAAGGCCTCCCTCGACCAGGGCGCAGCGGGCCTGGGGGCCGAGCGCACGTCGCGTCAGCTGGGCACGATCCTGAAGAAGCAGGCCGCCGACCTCGACACGCGTTCGTTCCGTGACAAGCATGCCGCAGCGCGCGCACGTCGGCACGTCACTATCCGCGACATCGAAGACGGCATGAGCGAGTTGATCCTGTGCGGGCCGACGCTCGAGGTGCGGTCGGTGTTCGACCGGATCGACCAGATGGCACGCGAGGTGAAGAAGGATCGCGCCCGCTCCCGCCGCGCATATGAGCGCGAACACGGGCGTTCGCCCGAGCAGGGCTGGACGGCGCCGGTCTCTGGCGACATCGACGGCACCGATTCGCTGACGATCGCCGCGAGCGACCTGCGCACCCTGCCGCAGGTGCGCACCGACGTCTTCCTCGACATGCTGCTGACCGCGCAGCCTGCAGGGCACGAGCTGCTCGCAGCGGGATCCGGAGCGCCGCTCGACACCATCCGGGCGAACGTGCAGGTGACGATCCCCGTCGCGACTCTGATCGATCCGCACCGCGGAGCTGCTTGGCTCGACGACGGCACGCTGATCGATCCGGAGACGGCCCGCATTCTCGCGGGGAGCACGCCGGGCTGGGAACGCATCTTCACGCGGCCCGATGACGGCACGATCGCGGCGGTCGACCACTACCGACCGACGACCGCACAGCGACGAGCGGTCATGGCGCGCGACATGACCTGCCGCATGCCGGGGTGCGCGGTTCCTGCGCGACGGTGCGACATCGATCACGGGCACGACTATGCCCGCGGCGGACCGACGGCCCTCGAGAATCTCGAGGCGCTGTGTCCGGCCCATCATCAGATGAAGCATCAGGCCGGATGGCGGGTCCGACAGGTCGCCGGCGGGGTAATCGAATTCACGACGCCGACCGGGCATACCGTCACGGACGAGCCGATCAGCCGCGTCTTCTTCCAGGAGTCGCCCGGTGCGGCGCAGCGAGAGCGCGACGAGATCGCGCGCGAGCATGCGGCGGCCGACGAAGCGCGGCATGCGGGCGACCGCGCCGACGCGCGTCGGCCCGGCAACGCGGCGGGCGCGCACGCTCGGCGCCCCGCAGAAGCGCTTCCGTCGGGCGCGGGGGCGCTGGCCCGCCCGCACGGAGTCGTCGGCGCGAGGGACGACTTGCGTCCGGTCGCGGACGGCGCGACGACCGCGGTTCGCGCCGCGGAGGATCTGCCCGAGGTGCGCGTGATCCTCGGCCCCGATGGCAATCTCGTCGAGACCTGCGACGCGTGGCTCGACGATGAGACCTTCCTCGACATGCTCCACGACGGGCGCATCCACGACCCTCACCACGAGCGCCGATAGGCTGAGGCAGATGACCACCACGCGCCTCGAAACCGGATCCGCCGCCCCCGAGTTCACCCTCCTCGATCAGCACGGCGAGAGCGTCTCGCTCTCCGACTTCCGCGGGAAGAAGGTCGTGCTGTATTTCTATCCCGCCGCGATGACGCCGGGCTGCACGACGCAGGCCTGCGACTTCCGCGACTCGATCGCTTCGCTGAAGGGCGCGGGATACGAGGTCATCGGCATCTCACGCGACGAGCCGAACAAGCTGGCGGAGTTCGCTGAGCGTGACGGGCTCGGCTTCCCGCTCCTCAGCGACCCGGATACGGCCGTTCACGCCGCCTACGGCGTGTGGGGCGACAAGATGAACTACGGCAAGGTGATCCAGGGCGTCATCCGCTCGACATTCGTGATCGACGAATCCGGCACGGTCTCTCTCGCGAAGTACAACGTCAAGGCGACCGGCCACGTCGCCCGCCTCCGCCGGGAGCTCGGGATCGACTGACGCCCTTGCGCGCCGCGTGAACACGCGTTTACCCTAGGGGCATGAACGCCCCGGACAACGACCCCATCGTCCACGCCGCCGTGATGCGCTTCGCGGTCGAGGGCTTCGACGCGCCGCTGCGCGGGATCGGCGACGACGCGGGAGTGTCGGCCGCGCTCATTATGAAGCGCTTCGGATCCAAGCAGGGCCTGCGCGAGGCGACCGACGCGTACGTGCTCGAATGGATCCGCACCGCGAAGACCGAGCACATCACGGAGGCCGCGAACGGGCAGATCCTCCCCGCTCTCGCGCAGTACGACGAGTACGCCCCACTCATCATCTACGTCGTGCACTCGATCCTCGAGGGCAGCGACCTCGGCCGCGACTTCGTCGAGCAGATGATCGCAGACGCCGAGCAGTACACGGCCGCAAGCGTCGAACAGGGCCTCATCCGCCCCAGCCGCGACGAGAAGGCGCGCGTGCGCTACATGGCACTGAGCGGCCTCGGCTCGTTCCTGCTCACCATCCTGCTGCGTCCCGACGGCGACGATGCTGACCTTGCCGCCGTGAGCCGCAGATTCATCGCCGAGCAGATGCTGCCGATCCTCGAGATCTACACCGAAGGCGCATTCACTTCGAGCGCTCTGCTGGACGACTATCTGAGGGGGCGCGATGAACCCGATCGAGATCGCTGAGCTGAGCAAGCGATTCGGCTCCTTCCGAGCGCTCGCGGGCCTCGACCTCACGGTCGCTCCCGGCGAGGTGCACGGCTTCCTCGGCCCGAACGGGGCGGGCAAGTCAACGACGATCCGGATCCTGCTCGGCCAACTGCGCGCGACGAGCGGCACGGTGCGCCTGTTCGGTCGAGATCCGTGGCGCGACGCCGTCTCCCTGCACGCGCGCCTCGCCTACGTGCCAGGCGACGTGTCACTCTGGCCGAATCTCACGGGCGGCGAGGTGATCGACTTCCTCTTGCGCCTGCGCGGCGGGATCGACCGGCGCCGCCGTGACGCGCTCATCGAACGCTTCGAGCTGGATCCGACGAAGCGCGCACGCACCTATTCGAAGGGCAACCGTCAGAAGGTCGCGCTCGTCGCGGCCCTCGCGAGCGACGCCGAGCTGATGATCCTCGACGAGCCGACGAGCGGCCTCGACCCGCTGATGGAGGCGGTCTTCACCGACGAAGTGCGCCAGGTGAAAGAGGCAGGCCGGTCGGTTCTGCTCTCGAGTCACATCCTCAGCGAGGTCGAGAAGCTCTGCGACAGCGTGACGATCATCCGCCGGGGCGTCGCCGTCGAGTCCGGAGCCCTCGATCACCTGCGGCACCTCACTCGCACCCGCGTCGACGTCGTCCTCGACGCCCCGGCAGACCCGGGCGACGTCGAAGATCTCGAACGCAGCGGCGACCGCATGACGTTCACGGTCGATGGCGCAGCGCTCGGCGACGTGCTCGCGCGTCTCGCCCCGCGCGGGATCCGTTCGCTCACCGCGACGCCGCCGTCGCTCGAAGACCTGTTCCTGCGCCACTACGGCGACGAGCTCGGCGCCGAGCGAGAGCCGGCATCATGACCGCGCCCGCGGCGAACGCGCTGATTCCCAGCGGCCCGTTCGTGCGGCGCGGCCCCCTGACGGGCACGGGAGCGCTGATCCGCCTTATCCTGCGCCGCGACCGCGTGCGCCTCGCGATCTGGATCCTTGCGGTGCCCGCATTCGCGTCTTCCGTCGGGTACGCCTACCAGCACATGTACGACGACGCGTCGCTCGCAGCGCAGGCGGCGGTCATGCGCACGCCGACCGGGATCGTGCTGGCGGGCCCCGGATACGGCCTCGACGATTACACAGCCGCTGCCGCGACGGCGAACGAGCTCACGCTGTGGCTGGTCTCGGCGCTCGCGCTCCTCGGCATCCTGCACGTCGTGCGGCACACCCGCGCGGAGGAGGAGACCGGGCGCCTCGAGCTCGTGACGGCGCAGCCTGTCGGGCGCCACGCTCAGGCGGCGGCCGCCCTCGTGACGCTCACGGTGGCCCTCGCCCTGATCGCGCTCCTCGGCACGGCCGCCCTGCGCGCGCTCGAGGGGTTCGCGGCGCTCGATGCGGCCGCGATGATGACGGGTTCCGCCGCAGCGGGGCTCTCCCTCGGCGCCGTTGCGCTCGTCGCTGTGCAGGTCACGACGAGTGCCCGCATCGCGACCGCGCTCTCGCTCGTCGCCGTCATCGCGGCGTTCGTCGTGCGTGCGGCGGGCGACGTCGCCGAGCTCCACGGATCCGCACTGTCGTGGTTGTCTCCGATCGCATGGGCCCAGCAGACACGGGCTTTCGTCGACGTGCGATGGTGGCCGGTCGCTCTTCCCGTCGCGCTCGCGGTCGTACTCGTCGTCGCGGCCGCCGCACTCGCCGCGCGGCGCGACCTCGGCGCGGGGCTCGTCGCCGCGCGCGGCGGCCCGGCGCGCGGGCGGATCAGCTCGGCCGCGGCGCTCGCCTGGCGCCAGCAGCGCGGAGCACTCGGCTGGACGGCGCTCGGGATCGCCGTGATGCTGTTCGCGACCGGCACCATGATGTCCTCGATCGACGAGGTGATGAAAGACCTCGTCTCTGACAATGCTGCGTTCGCCGCCATGCTCGGCGACGACCCGGCGGGCTTCCACGCTGCCTTCCTCGACGTGATCCTCATGTTCGCGAGCACCGGCGTGGCCGCGTACGCGATCGGTGCGATGTCGCGCGCCGCGACGGAGGAGACGTCGGGGCGCCTCGAGCTCCTGCTCTCCCTGCCTGTGTCGAGAGCGCGATGGTTCGGCGCGCAGGTACTCGTCGCCGCGGTAGGCGCTGTTCTCGTGCTCGCCGTCGCCGTCGCATCGCTCTGGGCGGGATGCGCCGCGGTCGGGATGACAGACCCAGCATGGGCGGGCTTCGCCCGCGCACTCGCGTTCCACACGCCTGCCGTGCTCGCGTTCTGCGGCGCGAGCGCCGCCCTCGTGGCCGCGCTCCCCCGTGCCGCTGGAATCTCTTGGGCGCTTCTCGCGGCCGCCTTCTTCCTCGACATGTTCGGCCCGCTGTTCGACCTGCCGGATGCGGTGATTGCGGTGTCCCCGTTCCACGGGGCGTCCGGATCTCTCTCGGCCGACGCGGATCCCCTGCCGGTCGCGATCTGCGGGGCCGTCGCCGCTGGGCTCTTCGCGGCCGCGTTCGCCGCTCTGCGGCGCCGTGATCTGCGCGCCGGGTGATGCGCAGGGCGTCCCGCTGCTGAGACCGATTCCGCCTCTCGATCCCATCAAGACCCAAACGGATCCGCGCCCGTGTTCCGGGCGATACGCTCGGCCCTGAGCAGAAGGAGGCGAGATGGGCGCTGGACACGGGCACCACCACGGTGCGCCCTCCGATTCCCGCGCGCGCCTGTGGGTCGCGTTCGGACTGACGTTCGCGGTGCTCATCGCGCAGGCCGTCGGTACCGTGCTGACCGGCAGTCTTGCGCTGCTGACCGATACCGCGCACATGCTCACGGACGTCTCAGGCCTCGCGATGGCCCTCGTCGCCGCGTCGCTCATGCAGCGCCCGGTGAGTTCGAAGCGCACGTGGGGTTTCCGGCGCGCCGAGGTCATCGCCGCGCTCGCGCAGGCCGCCCTGTTGCTGGTCGTCGGCGTCTACAGCGCGGTAGAGGGCGTCCGGCGCCTCTTCGATCCGCCCGAGGTTCCCGGCTCCGACATACTCGTCTTCGGTGTGATCGGTCTTGCCGCGAACGTCGTGGCGATCGCCGTGCTTGCGTCGGGCCGTAACTCGAGCCTCAACATGCGCGCCGCGTTCCTGGAGGTGATCAATGACGCCCTCGGGTCCGTGGGCGTCATCGTCGCGGGCATTCTGATCGCAACTACCGGGTTCCTGCGGGCCGACCCGCTTGCGGGACTCGTGATCGCCGCGCTGATCGTGCCGCGTGCGGTGAAGCTCATCCGGGAGAGCGTCGGCGTGCTCATGGAGTTCACACCGGCAGGCCTCGACCTCGACGACGTGCGCCGCCACGTGCTCGAGCTGGAGCACGTCATCGACGTGCACGACCTGCATGCCTCGATGGTCGGAACGGGCCTGCCCACCCTCACCGGGCACATCGTCGTGCGCGATGAGTGCTTCACCGACGGGCACGCCGTCGATGTGCTCGGCGAGGTGAAAGAATGCGTCGCGGCGCACTTCGACGTCGCGATCGAGCACGCGACGTTCCAGATCGAGACCCAGCGCATCCGCGAGAGCGAATCCGAAGACATCACTCACCCCTGATCGGCCGATCAGCCCCAGGTGTGCGCGCGCTGGGTGAGCCGTGTGCGCACGTCGAAGACCTCGTTGCCGCCGATCTTGCGCGCCCCCGGAACGCCGGATCTCAGCAGCACGCGAAGCGCACTGCGCCGCACCGCGACGACACGGATGCCGCGCACGACGCCGAGATGAACGTGAGCGCTCGCGAGATCCTCGTCGGGAAGGATCAGCACGGCCGCACCAAAGCGCACGCCGGCGGCTCGCGCGATGAAGCGCATGCGGCGAGCCAGATCTGCGATCGGCGTGCGATCGCCGACGCCGTCTCCGATCGGCTCGCCGCGTCGGAACCGCACCGGCCCGCCGAGGTCTGCAGACGTTGCTCCGTACAGCCCCGACGGAGCAAGAATCACGTGATCGAGCATGCCGTGCTCGCCGGCCTCGACCGAATGCCAGGCCGTGAATCCGATTCCCAGGTCGTCGATCGCGTCGGCGGTCTGCTCCTCGGCGATCGCGGCGGCGAGCAGCGCTCGCAGCTCCCATGGCGCCGATCGCACGAATCCGGCCGCGTAGACGTCGGCGTCTTCTCCCGCCCCCTCGCGCGCGGCCTCGGTGTACGCGGCCCGGCGCCGCGCGCCCGCCGTGCCGTGCGTCGTGGTCCGAGGGCGCCCGCCGGGCGCCCTCGCGGGCGGTGGCCGCCACGATTCCTCCGCGACGGATCCGTTGTCGAACGCCGCCCGGGTCTCCGGAGTTCCGAGGATCTCCCACGCCCGCTGCACCTGGATGAACTGCGCCGCGTCGCCTCCCGTGTCGGGATGGGTCTGTCTCAGCCGAGCCCGGAACGCCCGGCGCAGCTCGTCGGGCGACGCCGCGGGGCCGGTTCCGAGCACCTCGTACGGAGACGCCGAGAGCGGACTGTCGAACATCACGCACCTCCCCCGGGGCGACCCCCGCCGTACAGGGTATCGGTCGCGACGACGCCCGCGTGACCGCCTCAGATGAGACCGCGCGCCTGCGCGACGTGGATCGCGCGCGAGCGCGAATCGACGCCCAGCTTCGTGAAGATGTGCACGAGATGGGTCTTGACCGTCGCCTCCGTGACGAACAGTTCGCGCGCGACCTCCTTGTTCGTGGACCCCTTCTCGACCAGGCCCAACACCTCGATCTCGCGGTCGGTCAGCTTCGGCAGAGGGCTACGGATTCCGCGCAGCACGCGCGAGGCGAGATCCGGGGCCAGCACGACATCTCCGCGCGCGGCGCGATGGATGCCATCGACGATGCTCTCCGGGTCGATGTCTTTCAGGAGATAGCCCGCCGCCCCGGCCTCGATCGCGCCAAGGATCTCGGCATCGCGATCGAACGTGGTGAGGATCAGCACGGCGGGCGGATCATCGAGCGCCCGGATCGCGGCCGTGGCCTGAATCCCGTCGATGCCGTCACCGAGGCGCAGGTCGCACAATACGACGTCGGGACGCAGGTGCGCGGCGAGCGCGATCGCTTCCTCCCCCGTCGCAGCCTCCCCGATCACGCTGACCTCGTTCGCCGATTCCAACACGGCGCGCAGCCCGCTGCGCACGACGGGGTGGTCGTCGACCAGCAGCACGGTGGTCGTCATGGCGTTTCCTTCGCGAGGTGGATCGGGAGGTGCACGGAGACGGCCGTGCCCTCGCCCGGCGCGCTCTCGATGTCGAGGCCTCCCCCGAGCTCGCGCAGGCGCGAGCGCATGAATCGCAGCCCGTAGCTCGCCGATGAGGCATCAGTGGCCTTCTCCCACGCGACGACGTCGAAACCGACGCCGTCGTCGGTGATGTCGAGGCGCACCGAGTCGTCTGCGTCGATGAGGCTCGCCACCACGCGCGTCGCTTCCGAGTGCAGCCGCACGTTCGCGAGCGCCGACTGCGCGGTGCGCAGCAGCGCCACCTCGACCTCCGTCGGCAGAATCGGCAGCGACGGGTCGACGCGCAGGTCGGTCGCGAACCCCGCCTCATCGCGGGCGCGATCGAGCATGCGACCGAGCGCTGCGGCGAGCGCATCGTCGTCGAGTTCTGCCGGAGCGAGGGCCGCGACGATTCGGCGCACATCCGCCAGGCTGTCGCCAGCGAGCGACTCCACCTGGGATAACGTGCGCGCGCTGGACTCGTCGTCGCTTTTCGCTGCGCCAGCATGCGCGAGCAGCCGGATCGACGACAGCGCCTGCGCGACCGTGTCGTGGATGTCGCGCGAGATGCGCGTGCGCTCGGCGATCGCGCCGGATTCCCGCTGCGCGAGCGCGAGCTCGTCCTGCAGATCGGACATCTCCTGCTGCGCGCGCGAGAGCGAGGCCACGAGACGTTCGCGCTCCGCCGCGTCGTGCAGCAACTGCAGATATCCGCGCGAGATGCCGAAGGCGAAGATGCCGCCGATGAGCGGGCCGAGCACGTTCGCATAGCTCGTCGCGCCGTGATGCAGGATCGGGCCGATGATGACGACGGCGAGCACGACGAGCGAGAAGGCCAGGCCCCACGCGAGGCGCAGCAGGTGACCGGCCAGCAGCCACAGCAGAAACGCGAACCAGACGAACTCGGCCGAGACCGCAACGGCGGCGATCCAGATCGCGGCGAATCCGATGAGCCACCATACAGCGGCGCGCCCCGACCGGTTCTTCGACGGCAGGATCGTTCCCGCGGTGTGCCAGGCGAGGATCGCGATGCCCGTGATGATCGCCACGGGCATCGCGACGCCGTCGCCGATGGCACGAACCGCGCCGATGGCCGTCAGCACGAAGGCGATCGCGTGCTGACCGACCTCCATCGCGCGCACCGTGACACCGGCGACCGCGGATCCGGTCGGATCAGTGCGCGTCAGCGGCAGGTGTACGAGGCTCATGAGTCGATTCTGCCTGGGGTGCGCGCAATTTTCCGGGCCACCACATCCGATCCCCGCCGAGCGTGAAGATCGCGGGCACGATGACGGTGCGCACGACGAGCGTGTCGACGAGCACACCGACCCCGACGATCAGTCCGAGCTGTCCGAGCGTGACGAGCGGGAGCACGCCGAGCGCGGCGAAGACCGCGGCCAGCACGATCCCGGCGCTCGTGATCACGCCGCCCGTGTGCGCGACGGCTTCGACGATGCCCGCACGCGTGCCGAGGCGCCTGGACTCATCTCGCGCGCGGTGCACGAGGAAGATCGTGTAGTCGATGCCGAGCGCGACCAGGAACAGGAACGACAGAATCGGCACCTGCAGATCGAGCGCCTGCTGTCCCAGCAGGATGCGGCTCAGCCAGGCTCCGGCCCCGATTGCGGCGACCGCGCTGACGACGTTGACGGCCAGCAGCAGGATGGGGGCGACGAGCGAGCGCAGCAGCAGGAGCAGCACGATGAAACTCACCGCGAGCACGAGCGGGGCGACGAGAGTCAGATCGAGCTCGTTGCCCGACCGAGCATCGAGCTCCGTGGCCACGGCGCCGCCCACAGCCGCGTTCGCCCCTTCGATGGGATCGACCGCGTCGCGCAGTGCGACGATCTGGTCGAGGCTCTGCTCGGTGGCGGGCGAATACTCGCTCGTCACCATGATCTTCGTGAGCTCGCCGTCTTCCGTCATCCCGGCCGGGTGGGCGCGTACGACGCCCTCGACCGAGCCTGCGGCCGACACGACGTCATCCGCAGCCGCACTGTCGGCGATGATGTAGATCGGCTGGGCCTCGCCGGGCGGGAAGTGGTCGGACAGCGCCTCGAGGCCCGTCGCCGATTCGGACTGCACGCGGAACTTCTCGAGCTGATCGAGCCCGACCGACGTGCCGAACAGTCCCGTCGCCATGACGACGAGCAGAGCCGCCCCGGCGACCAGGCTGACGACCGGGCGCTTCGACACACGCGAGGCGATCGAGCGCCACACGCGTCCCTGCTCACGGCTCTGGCCCGGGCGCGGCACGAACGGCCAGAACACCCGGCGTCCGCACACGGCGAGGAACGGAGGAAGCACGAGCAGCACCGCGGCGAGCGCGATCAGGAGGCCGATCGCGGCGGGGATCCCGAGCCCGCGCGTCATGGGGATCGTCGCGAAGATGAGCGTGACGAGCGCGAGCACCACCGTGACGTTCGACGCGAGGATCGCGGGCACCGACTTGCGCCACGCGGAGCGGAGCGCCGAACGGTCGTCATCCGTGTGCTGGAGCTCTTCGCGGTACCGCGAGATCAGCAGGAGCGCGTAGTTCGCACCGGCACCGAAGACGAGCACACTGATGATGCCCGCGTCGAAGCCGAGGCCCCACGCGGATCCCGCCGCGGCCGTGACCCGCCCGGCGAGGCCGTCGGCGAGCGCGATCACCACCAGCGGTATGAGCCAGAGGATCGGCGAGCGGTAGGTGACGATGAGCAGGATCGCGACGATCAGGATCGTCACGAGGAGCAGTGTGAAGTCCGCGCCGTCGAATGCCGCCGCGACGTCGGCGCCGAACGCGGGCCCGCCCGTCACCTGGAGGGTGATTCCGTCGGGAGCGACGTCGGCGAGGCCCGATCGCAGGTCGCCCACGACGCCCGCCGTCTCGGTGTTGTCGGCACCGACCGTGATCGGGGTGATGAGCACCGCGGCCTTGCCGTCGTCGCTGACCGCCGGGCCGCTGACGTCGCCTGACGCCTGCGCGCCGAGCACCGGCACGAGGTCGCCCAGAGCAGCCAGGTCGGAGTCCGTGAGGTCGCCGCCGTCGTCGCGAGTCGCGACGACGAGCACCGGCTGGCGGTCCGCATCGGGGAACTCCTCCATCAGCTCGCTCACGAGGGTCGCCTCGGATCCTGCCGGGGCCTGGCCTGTGCTCGACGGCGCCTTCGCACCACCGAAGATGCCGAACAGCACCACCATCAGCACGACGGCGAGGCCGAGCGAGATCCACGCGCCGCGACGCGAGGTAAGGCGCTCGGAGATGCCCGAGCGCAGGGATGAATCTGTCATACCGACGACTTCACCAGGGCAGGCGCCGCGGATCATCGCGAACGAGACTGAACCTGAGATCAACCGGATGGTTGATGCGCGAGAGGTGTGACGCTCCTGTGACGGTCGTCTCCCACGATTGTCGAGGTCGTCCGACCTGACTACGAAAACGAGGTTCACGATGTCGAGCTCTCACGCCCAGACACCAGCCGCACGCGCGAAACGGCGCACCGGGATGCGCATCCTGATCATCGCCGTCGTCGTTCTGGCGGTCATCGCCGTCACCGCGGGTATCGCAGTCGCGCGCCTTTCCGCCAACGTGACGACCGTCGATCTGGGATCGGAGGACGACGACCCGAACGACGTGTCCGACTACTCGGGAAGCTTCGATCTGCTGCTCGTCGGCTCCGACGGACGCGACGGACAGGGCGCGCAATACGGCGAGGGCGGTGACGTCGCGGGGGCGCGCAACGACGTGACGCTCGTTCTGCACGTCAACGAGGGCCACGACCGCGCCACTGTGATCTCCTTCCCGCGCGACCTGATGATCGATTTTCCGGACTGCACCGATCCGTCGAGCGGTCGGGTCGTGCCCGGCGCACTCGAGGTTCAGTTCAACGAGGCCCTCGAACGCGGCGGACTCGGGTGCGTCGCGTCTGCGGTCGAGTCGCTGACGGGCACGAGCACGCGTTACGCGGCCGAGATCAGCTTTCAGGGCGTGATCGAGCTGTCGCACACGGTCGGCGGCGTGCCCGTGTGCTTCGAGGGCGCGATCGACGATCCGCATTCCGGCCTGGTAGTGCCCGAAGCAGGCACCTACGATCTGGAGGGCGAGCAGGCGCTCGCGTTCCTCAGGTCGCGGCACGGTGTGGGCGACGGCAGCGACCTCGCCCGCATCTCGAGCCAGCAGGTGTTCATGTCGGGCCTCGTGCGCAAGCTGCAGGAGGACGCGACGTTCACAGACCTCGTGAAGCTGTATTCCATCGCCGACGTCGCGACGAAGAGCTCGACGCTCTCGACCGACCTGGCAGACCCGCTCACCATGGTGTCGATGGCGAAGACGCTTGCGGGCCTCCCGCTCGAGGAGACGACGTTCGTCACCTACCCGTACATTCCCTCCGGAGACCGAGTCGTTCCCGACGAGGCTGCCGCCGAGCAGTTGCTCGGCCTCATCGAGACCGACCAGCCGATCGTGCTCGACTCCGACAACCTGGGGCGCGGCAGGGCTCTCGAAGAGAGCCCTAAAGACGAGACGACGCCTGAGGACGCGACGCCCCGGGAGGCCACGGTCCCCGAGGGCGTGGACGGCCAGAGCGCCGACGAACGCACCTGTGTCATTCCCTTCTGACGTCGCCCTGCGGAAGGGTCAGCTCGAAGGTCGCGCCCGCGACCGATGGCACGAGGATCAGGTCGCCGCCGAGTGCGCGTGCGTTGTCACGCGCGATCGCCAGTCCGAGCCCGCTGCCGTCGGTCCGCTGTCGCGACGGGTCGAGCGCGACGAACCGTTCGAAGACGCGGTCACGATCCCGCTCCGAGATTCCCGGGCCGTCGTCCGATACCCTCACACGCACGGCGTCCGTATCCGCATCCGCGACGACCCGCACGGGCGGCTCGCCGTGGTGGAGAGCGTTGGATATCAGATTCGTCAGGATCGTGCGAACGCGGTCGGGGTCGGTGTGCAGGGAGGCATGCGCGACCTCCACCGACAGGTCGCTCTCCGCGGCGTCGGCCAGGGCGATCGCGTCGTGCACCAGCGCGTCGAGCTGCGCGTCGACAGGACGGATCGTCGCGACGCGAGCGTCCAGGCGCGACAGCTCGAGCAGATCCTCGACGAGCGCGGTGAGCCTGCGCGTGCCCCGCGCGGTCACGGAGATCGCGGCTCGGCGCTGCTCGTCGGTGGCGCTCTCGAACTCGTCCAGGATCTCCGACACCGCCGTCATCGATGCCAAAGGCGTGCGCAGTTCGTGCGCGACGTCGCTCACCAGGCGCCGCGAGCCCTCTTCGCGCTGCGCAAGCTCCGTGACGGTCGCGCTGAGCGAGCGCGCGGACGCCTGCAGCGTCGCGCCGACCTCGTCGATGTCCGAGAAGCTCGACGGCGGCGCATCGGGGAGCTCTCCCCGACCGACCCTTCTCGCCATCCCGGCGAGCCGCCGCACGGGATTCGTGAGGGCGCGGCCGACGACGAGGCCCACGGTGCCGCTGACGAGCAGAACGACCGCGCCGACGACCGCCGCGATGACCGTCATGCGCATCACCTGTGCGCGCTGCGGCTCCAGCGTATAGGCGTTGACGACGGCGAGCGTCGTGTCCGGGAAGCGCTCGAGGTCCGCCCATCCGGCCGCGACGAAGAACACCTCCTCTCCGTCGAGGTGGCCCCGCTCGAACCTCACCTCTCCCGAGGGGATCGCGTCGTCGAAGGCGTGCAGCGAGCTCGGGATGTCCGCTCGATCCATCTCCCCGACATAGCGGTCAGCGGCGAGATCGATGATCGCCGTCCGGCCGGGCAGGATACCGCTGTAGTACCGCCACTGGTCGTCAGATGCCTCAGGTGAGATCTCCGCCACGAGCGCGTCGGTACCCTCCCGGAACTCGTCGAGCGTCGAGTTCTCACGCGTCTCGTAGATCGTCGCGCGGGCCGCGATCACGATGACGACGGCCGTGAGAACGACCGCGGTCGCGGCGATCGCGGTCGTGAGCAACAGCACGACCGTGCGCAGGCTGACAGCGCGCCGATCCCTCATCCCAGCCGGTATCCGATCCCGCGGAGCGTGTCCAGGGTGGGCGAGCGCACGCCGGCGGCGGTGAGTTTCGCCCGCAGGCGCTGAACCGTGGTGTCCACGACCCGAGGGGTGTCCGGCGCCGAACGCGCCCACACGGTGTCGATCAGCTGATCCCTGGTGAGCGCTCGACCGCGGTTGTCGACCAGCTCGCGGAGCAGGCGCAGCTCGGTCGCCGAGAGCGCGATGGCGGTCTCTCCGACGCGCGCGGCCATCGCCGCGGAGTCGAAGGTGAGGTCGCCGATCGTGATCGGCTCGTCCTTCGCGAGCGAGATCGCGCGCTGATCGCGGCGCAGGACGGTCCGGAGGCGAGCCTCGAGCACGGCGGGTGCGACAGGTTTCACGACGTAGTCGTCCGCGCCTGAGTCGAGGCCGTCGACGATGTCGGCGTCGTCGTCGCGCGCCGTGAGCATAACGGTGGGGAATCCCCAGCGGTCGCGGATCGCGCGGCACAGCCCCTGCCCGTCGCCGTCCGGGAGCATAACGTCGATGATGCCGATATCGGGGCGATCTTCTTCGGCGCGCACGAGCGCATCGCGCGCAGACGCGGCCGTAACGACCTCGTGCCCGCGCCGTCCGAGCGCTGTGGTGAATCCCACCCGGATATCCGGGTCGTCGTCGACGAGCAGTATTCGCATCCGCACGCTCCCGTTCTCGCCGTCATCTGGCATCCCGATCCTATGCATGCTGGCCGCGACAGAACTCCGCGCGTATCCAGAGAACAGCCCCGGTCGCCGGTTCCTATCCGTGACCGATGTCATGCCGATACGTGCGTCTCGACACTTCCGGCGCCAGCGCGCGTGTCATAGCCTCGAAGGATCGGGTCGTCGTACGACCTACTCAGAGCACCGGAGTTGACGAATGGCACGCAAGCCCCGGCCGGGCGACGGCCACCCGCTGCAGCGCTTCCGCTGGTGGCAGCTGTTCTCGCGATCACTGTTCCACCTGCGCCGACGCGGTCCCGACGGTACTGCCGAGGCCTGGTCGGTCGAGGTGCGGCACGGCGGCGACTCCAACGGCGAAGTCTGGGCGAAGCTCTATCGCGACGGGCGCAACGAGGCCCGTTCGAAGCTTCCCGCCGCCTTCTCCATTCCGGGCGGCACGATCCAGGTCGCCACGAGCGGTTACGGCATCAAGCGCTGTCACTACGTGGCAGAAGACGGCACGAGCTGGGTGCTCGTGCCCGACCCCGCATCGGCGGAGGGCCGCCGAACGCGCCTGGATCGCACTCGCCCCGGACTCAGCAAGGCGATCGGTGCGGTCTCCGTGATCGTCCTTCTCGTGGGCCTCGTGTTCGGTGTGCCGCAGATCATCGAGGACATCACGCGGATCCCGCCCATCGCAGACGCCATCGGCACGTTCGACAGCCCCGTAAGGCTGCCGCTCGGGGCGAACATCTCTCTGCTCGTGGCGACCCTCCTGGCGAGCACCGAGCGCGCGCTCCGTATGCGCTACAACTGGATCCTCGACGGAGGCGTCTTCGACGGAGACGTGTAGGTCCCCGCGGTGTGGAACGACTTCTCCTGAAATACCGGCCCTGTGGCGTCACGGCTCGGGTAGCGTCCATTCCATGAGCACCATCGAGAAGGCACGCGCGCTGAAGACGCTGCACGAAGCTCCCGAAATCCTCCGCGTCGTCAATGTCTGGGACGCGATCAGCGCCCGCACGGTCGCCGATCTGCCCGGCACGCGGGCCCTCGCCACCGCCGGGCACTCGATCGCCGCGAGCCACGGCTACCCCGACGGCGAGATCCCCCTCGACCTCGCGCTGGCGGCCGTGGCGCGCATCGTCGAGGCGACGGACCTGCCCGTGTCCGCCGACCTCGATGCAGGCTTCGGCGATCCTGGTGAGGCCGTACGCCGGGCGATCGGCATCGGCGTCGTCGGCGCGAACGTCGAGGACCGGCTCGTGCCCGTCGCGGAGGCCGCCGCGAACGTCGAGAGCATCGTGCGTGCCGCAGAGCAGGAGGGCGTGGCGTTCCAGCTGAACGCGCGGACCGACGCGATCGTGCGCGGCGACGACCGTCCGCTCTCCGAGAGCCTCGACGACGCGATCGAACGCGGACGCGCATTCCTCGACGCGGGAGCGAGCCTCGTGTTCGTGCCCGGCGTGCTCGACCAAGAGTCCACCGAACGCCTGGTCGCGGGCCTCGGTGAGCGCAAGCTCAGCGTGATCGGCCTGCCGGGCGCGCTGACCGCCGCCGAGTACGAGTCTCTCGGCGTCGCCCGCATCTCCTACGGGCCCCTCACCCAGCGCGTGGCGCTCCGTGCGCTGCGCGACCTCGCCGAGGATCTCTACGACAACGGAGTGATTCCGGGCGACACCCCCGCGCTCAACTGACCGGACGCTCATTCCGAGCGCTGATGTCGATGATCCGCAGATGACCAGTCACGTCTCCGGGCTGCGGCCCACCCGGTGACCGAATCGTCCGGGCCGAGATAATGAGGAGGATCATCATGACAAGTCTGCTCGAAGGCAAGGTCGCCATCGTCACCGGCGGCACCAGCGGCATCGGTCTCGCGACGGTCGAACGCTTCGTCGCCGAAGGCGCGAAGGTCGCCATCGGCGACATCCAGGACGACCTCGGCGCATCCGTCGCCGACCGGCTCGGCGAGAACGTGGTCTACGTGCGCACCGACGTCACCGACGAAGCCGCTATCGAGGCGCTCGTCACCACCACCGTCGAGCGATTCGGCAAGCTCGACGTCATCTACAACAACGCGGGCGCACAGGGCGACCCCTCGACGATCCTCGACGTCGAGTCGGAAGGATTCGACAAGACCATCGCCCTGCTGACCCGCTCAGTGCTGCTCGGCCACAAGTACGCGGCGCGTCAGTTCCAAGCGCAGGGCACCGGCGGATCGATCATCTCGACAGCCTCTGCCGCAGGCCTTCAGGGCGGCTGGTCGGCGGCCGGCTACACGATCGCCAAGCACGCCGTCATCGGTGTCGTCCGCCAGGCCGTCGCCGAGCTGGCGCCTCTCGGCATCCGCTCGAACGCGATCGCGCCGGGGATCATCATGACCCCGATCATGGCACGCACATTCGGCGTCGCCGTCGACGAGGCCGAGCCGTTCGCGGACTTCCTCGCCGACCGCCTCGGGTCGACGCAGCCCCTCGGCCGCACCGGCACGGCCGACGACATCGCGAAGGTCGCGACGTTCCTCGCCAGCGACCTCGCCGATTACGTCACCGGGGTCACGATCCCCGTCGACGGCGGCGCGACCGCGGTCACGCAGGGAACGTTCTCAACGGACGTCGTCGCGGCAGCTGCCGAGTACAACGAGCGCTGACGACAAACACAGTGAGAGCCCGGCCGGTGGCCGGGCTCTCACTGTGTTTTTACCTGTGTCGCGATTCATCGCGCCGGTGGAGCTAAGGGGATTCGAACCCCTGACCTTCTCATTGCGAACGAGACGCGCTACCAACTGCGCCATAGCCCCTTACAACCGAATATACGTTACCAGAACGCCCGGGGAGCGCCGAAATCGGCTCAGCCCGCGGCGCGTCGCGCCAGCAGATCGCGCACGTGCTGCTCGATCTCTGCGTCATCGCTCGGCGGCGCGGCGAGCGGGACCGGTGACCGGCGCTCGATGATGCGCTCACGCGCGGCCTCTTCACGGGCGGCCTGGCGCAGACCGTCGCGTGCGCGCGCTGCGGCGACCTCTTCCGATGCACGCGAGCCGGCGGTCGCCGTCAACGGCGCCGGAAGCGGCCGCGGCGTCCAGCCGCGATCCTCGGGGTTCATGAGCGCCGCCTGCTCGCCGCGCTCACGGCGGGTCTCAGCCGCGGATGCGGCCGGCGCCGTGATGCGGCGCGCGCGGGACGCGACGACCGACATGCGCCTGAGCGTCACGAGCCCCGCAACGGTGACGGCGGCTCCGGCCGCGAGCCAGACCCACTGTGCGGCGGCGAGCAGCTGCCAGACGCCGATGGCGATGATCACGAGGCCGGCGATGAGCGTCGCCGTCGCGGCGAGTCGCCCTCGACGACGAGCGGCCGCCTGTCGTGCGCGAGGATCGGCCTGCATCTGCGCGACCCGAAGCCGAGCTTCCTCCGCCTCGATCGCGCGGGTGATGCGCGCCGCCTCGGCATCGCGCCTGGAGCGCTCGAGCTTCGCCTCGTTCTCGATCCGACGCCGCTCCACCTCTGCACGGTCGTACTCCTCGCGCAGGCGGTCATCCTCGGCCTCGAGCTGCTTCACGAGGCGGTGCTGTTTCGCGATCTCGCGACGCGACAGCTCGACGCGTACTTCGTCGGGCGTCTCGCTCGTCTGGGCCAGCACCCGCAGCGCCTGGTTCAGGCGCACGGCGTTGCGTTCGGCCGCCCCGTAGCGCATCTTCGCCTGCCAGGTGGGCAGGAGGTAGACGAGCCACAGTACGACGACGACCAACGCGATCGCGCCGCCGCCGAGAATCTGCCCACCCATGCGCTAAACGGTAAGCGACGCGCCGCGGCTTGCGGCACAGCGGTGCGCGTGTCTAGAACAACTGGCGCATATTCGTCTTCGCCAGGTCGATGAGTTCGTCACCCTTGCCCGACAGCACGGTGCGGATCGCGTAGAGCGTGAATCCCTTCGCCTGCTCGAGCGTGATGTTCGGCGGCATCGACAGCTCCTGGCGCTCGGTCATCACGTCGAGCACAGCCGGGCCGTCATGCGCGAGGAACTCCTCGACCGCTGCCGGCAGATCGGCGGACGTCTCCACGCGGATGCCCTTGATGCCGACCGCCTCGGCGACCTTCGAGAAGTCGGGGTTGTCGAGACCCGTGGCGAAGGTGACGAAGCCGGCGGCCTTCATCTCGAGCTCGACGAAGTTGAGCGATGAGTTGTCGAACACGACGGTCTTGACGTTCAGCCCGTTCTGGGTGAGCGTGATGAGCTCGCCGAGCATCATCGCGAGTCCGCCGTCGCCGGCCATCGCGATGACCTGCCGCGAGCGGTCCTGCGCCTGCGCACCGACGGCTTGGGAGACGGCGTTCGCCATGGATCCGTGGGTGAAGGATCCGATCATGCGGCGGCGGCCGTTCATCGTCACGTAGCGCGCCGCCCACACGGTCGGCGAGCCGACGTCGGGGATGAAGATCGCATCGGAATCGGCGTGGTCGTCGATGAGCTTGGCCAGGTACTGCGGGTGGATCGTGCGCTTCGACGGCGTCGCGAGGTCGTCCAGATCCTTGCGGGCACGTTGGTAGTGCTTCACGGCCGCCTTGAGGTGCGACGACTTCTTCTGCGCCCCGAGGCGCGGCAGCAGCTCGCCGATCGTCTCGGACACTCCCCCGACGAGCCCCACGTCGACGTGCGTGCGCCGCCCGATCTGCTCGCCGCGGATGTCGACCTGGATCACCGTGGCGTCGTCGGGGAAGAACTGCTGGTAGGGAAAATCGGTGCCGAGCATCAGCAGCGTGTCGCACTCGCGCATCGCGTGATAGCCCGAGGAGAAGCCGATCAGACCCGTCAGGCCCACGTCGTACGGATTGTCGTAGGCGACGAACTCCTTTCCGCGCATCGCGTGCACGATCGGCGCCTGCAGCTTCTCGGCGATCGCGATCATCTCGTCGTGGGCGCCCGCGACGCCCGCGCCCGCCAGGATCGTCACCTTCTTCGCCGCGTTCAGCGCCTCCGCGGCGCGCGCGAGCTGCGATTCCGCCGGCGTCGTGCGCGAGGCGTACCCGCGGATCTCCTCCGCGGCCGCCGCCTCCACGTCGGCAAGGGCGATGTCGCCTGGGATCACCAGCACCGCGACGCCGCGCTTCTCGATCGCCTCGCGCATCGCGATCCGCAGCATTCGGGGCATCTGCTCGGGGCTCGACACGTGCTCGGCGTACACGCTGCACTCGCGGAACAGCTCCTGCGGGTGCGTCTCCTGGAAATAGCCGGATCCGATCTCGCCGGTCGGAATGTGCGCGGCGATCGCGAGAACGGGAACACGCGACCGCTGCGCGTCGAACAGGCCGTTGATGAGATGCAGGTTGCCGGGCCCGCAGCTGCCCGCGCAGACCGCCAGCTCCCCCGTGAGCGCGGCCTCGGCGCTCGCGGCGAACGCCGCCGCTTCCTCGTGGCGCACGTGCACCCACTCGATATCGTCCGTCACGCGCAGCGCGTCGGTGAACCCGTTGAGCGAGTCGCCGGGAAGGCCGTAGACGCGCCTCACCCCGCTCGCGTGAAGTGTGTCGACGATGTTCCGGGCGAGCGTGGGCATGTGGCCTTCCCTTCTTCGGCGCAGGCGTGCGCTGAGGCCCACCCTACGCCGAAGGGACCGTCCCCGCGCCAGTCGGAACGCCGCCCGTCACCCAGCGGTCGAGCACGCCGCGCGGCACGTCCTCCCGCGTCAGCGCGAACGCATGGTGGTCGCGCCACGCCCCGTCGATATGGATGAACTTCGGTCGGAAGCCCTCGTAGCGGAAACCCAGCTTCTCCACGACGCGCAGGCTCGGCTTGTTCTCGGGCCGGATGCAGATCTCGACCCGGTGCAGCCGCAACCGCGCGAAACAGATGTCCGTCGCGAGCGCGACCGAGGTGGGCGTGACCCCGTGACCGGCGAACCGCTCGGAGACCCAATATCCGATCGTCGCCGATGAGAGCGAGCCGCGCGAGATCCCCCACACGTTCAGCTGCCCCGCGACCTCGCCGCCGTATTCCATGACGAACGGCACTCCGGAGCCGTCGCGATACTGCTGCAGCAGACGGCGCACCGACGCACGCATGTCGATCGAGACCGCGCCGTCAGGATTCGTCGCCTCCCAGGGAGCGAGCCACGACCGGTTGGTCACCAGCTCCTCTTGAAGAACGCGCGCGTCCTTGGAACGAATGAGCCGGATGGACACGGCTCCGTGAGAGCTCTCGAGCGTGTCCATCCGGCTTTCTCCTGTGACGAGGAACGTCAAAGCTACAGCGTAGCGGCGAATTCCTTGATCCACGGGCGCAGGTCTGGCCCGAGGTCGTCGCGATCGCTCGCGAGCTGCAGGATCGCCTTGATGTAGTCGAGCTTGTCGCCCGTGTCGTAGCGGCGGCCGCGGAAGATCACACCGTAGACGTCGACATCGCCGTCGCTCGTCGCCACTTCCTTCAGCGCGTCCGTCAGCTGGATCTCGTTGCCCTTGCCCGGCTCCGTGTGCTCGAGCACATCGAAGATCTCGGGCGTCAGCAGGTAACGACCGATGATCGCGAGATTCGACGGCGCCTCTTCCTTCGCCGGCTTCTCCACCAGATCGAGCACCTTCACAACATCGGGGTCGTCGGTCTCCTCGACCGACGCGCAGCCGTACATGCTGATCTGCTCGGGGTCGACCTCCATGAGCGCGATGACCATCGCCTTGCGGCGCTCGTTGACCTCGATCATCTTCGGCAGCAGCGGGTCGCGCTCGTCGATCAGATCGTCGCCTAGCATGACCGCGAACGCGCTGTCGCCCACGTGCTGCTTCGCGCGGAAGACCGCATGCCCGAGCCCCTTCGGCTCGCCCTGGCGCAGCAGGTGCACGTCGGCGAGATCGCTCGACTGGCGCACCCGGCCGAGCTTCGAATCGTCGCCCTTCGCCGTGAGCTTCTCTTCGAGCTCGGGAACCGAGTCGAAGTGGTTGGCGATGGCGTTCTTGTTGCGGCCGATGATCATCAGCACGTCGCGGATTCCTGCCGCGACCGCCTCTTCCACCACGTACTGGATGGCGGGCTTATCGACGACCGGGAGCATCTCTTTCGGAGTGGCCTTGGTCGCAGGCAAGAAGCGGGTGCCGAGACCCGCAACCGGCATCACGGCTTTGATCTTCGCTGGTTCCATCCCCTCACCATAAGCGACCTCCGCAGAATTCCGCGGATCCGATTACCGTGGATCCCATGACAGCCGACGCGCGCACGGACAAGCGCGATCTCCGGCGGCGGATCCGTCAGCAGCGCGCGGGCCTGTCGATCGCGGAGCGCGGATCCGCCGACGCGGCGATCGCCCGGCAGGCGAGCGGGCTCATCACGCGCGCGGGCGCGCGCGTGATCGCGTGCTATCTGTCCGGTCCCGCGGAACCGCCCACTCGCGCGCTGCTCTCCTGGGCGAGCGCGCACGGCGTCCGCGTGCTCCTGCCGATCAGTCGACCGAACGGTGTGCTCGACTGGGGCGAGCACACCGCCGATGAACGGATGAACGACCTCGGAGTGCCCGAGACGACGTCGCCCCCGCTCGGCCCGCGCGCGCTCCGAACCGCCGAGATCGTGTTCGCGCCCGCGGCCGCCGCCGATCTCGCGGGCCACCGTCTCGGGTGGGGCGGCGGCTACTACGACCGTGCGCTGGCGCGCGCAGGTTCTCGGGCTCCTGTCTATGCGGTGCTCTATGATCTCGATGTGGTCGCGCATGTTCCTCATGAGCACCACGACGTGCCGATATCGGGTGTTGTGACTCCGACGCGCACGCTGTCGTTCCCACGCTGAGAGGCGGCCCCATGCCCACGTATTCCTATGCCTGCAAGAGCTGCGCGCACGCTTTCGACGCCGTTCAGTCGTTCAGCGACGAGTCGCTGACCGTATGCCCCGAGTGCGGCGGTGCGCTGCGCAAGCGCTACGGCACCGTCGGCGTCACGTTCAACGGCTCGGGCTTCTACCGCACCGATTCGCGCGCGTCTGCTGGCACATCTGCGGGCGAGAGTGCATCATCGACTTCAGCGGCGCCGTCCGCCGCGCCGGCGAGCACGTCGTCGACAACCTGATCCGACTGGGGGAACACACATGCTGCAAGGTTTCAAAGACTTCGTGATGCGCGGCAACGTCGTCGAGCTGGCCGTCGCGGTCGTCATCGGCGCCGCATTCGGCGCGATCGTCACGGCATTCGTCGACTACATCGTCAACCCGCTGATCGGCGCGTTCGTGCCGACGGGCGACCTCAGCGCCTGGACCATCACGATCCCCGGCATCGTGACCGATGCCGAGCTCGGCATCGGCGGCATCATCTCGGCGATCATCAACTTCCTCGCCATCGCGCTCGTGGTCTACCTCGCGCTCGTGATGCCGATGAACAAGTTCGCCGAGCGACGCGCCGCGAAGCTGGGCATCGTCGAGGACGCTGCTCCGACCTCCGAGGAGCTGCTCGCAGAGATCCGCGACCTGCTCATCGCGCAGAGCGCCGCCAAGTAGCGACCCGCGTCGAACCCCCGCGCTATCCGTAGTGCGGGGGTTTTTCGCGCTTCAGGCGCGCCACGACGGGATCCGTGGTCTCCGCTTCGGGCTCATCGTCGCGCAGCGTCGCCTCGGCGTCGGAGTCGCCGAGCGTGCCCGCCACGCGCGTCAGGCGCGCACGACGCGCGCCCGGGATCCGTTCCACCCGCTGGCGCTCCTCGTGCGTCACGGCAGGATCGGCGCGGTGTCCTCGTCGATGCGCGGCACGTCGGCGCCGATGCCGAGCACCGCGGCCACGCGCTCCGCCACCGCGCGCGGATCGCTGTAGAGATCGAACGCGTGCACGCGCACATAGTGCCACCCGAGGCGCCGCAGCACCTGCGGGCGCAGCCGCAGCGACTCGCGCAGCGACTCGCCGCGCGACTCCGGATCCGACTCCACGACGACCGCCTTGCCGTTCGCCTGGGCGACGAGCGGCAGCAGACCGCGGTAGTCGACCTCGACAGCGGCGCCCATGCGGCGCAGCTCGCGGGCGAGCGCGCGCGACATCGGATCGGCCTCGTCCTCGCGGCGCGACGATTTGGTGCGCTCCTCGTACGAGCGCAGGATGCCCATCAGCAGCGCTGCGCCGTTGGAGAATCGGCCGTCGTCGATATCGGGCGGCCTGACGCACGAGACGATCACCATCGAGCGGCGCGCACGCGTCATGCCGACGGTCAGCAGGCGATCGCCGTCGTCGCTCGACAGATCGCCGAGCTCGCTGAGCACACGACCGTGGCGCGTCTTGCCGTACCCGAGCGAGAAGATCACGCGGTCGCGGCTCTCCGCCACGGATTCCTCGAGCGTGAGCACGGCGAGCGGCTCGGCCGTGGCGCGTCCGACGAAGTCTGCGACATCGCTGCGTCCGACGAAGGCGCTCGTCACAGCGGCGCGCACGCGATCCGCGTGCTTTCGGCTCGCGGTGACGACCATGAGCGATTCCTTCGGGCGGTTGATCGCGTGCTCGACGACGAGCGTCACCACGCGCTGCACCTCGGGGTCGGGGCTCTCGACGGCCCCCGTCTCGGGGTCGGGGGCGCCGGATCCGCCCTCGACGAAGTCGACCGAGAGGCTGCCGCGGCCGAGATACGAGCCGGCCCACGGCATCGAGATGATGTCGCCGCCGTAGAAGGCGTCGTTCACGAGGCTCACGAGGTCTTCGCCGCCGGCGCGGTAGCTGCGGGTGAGCGTTTCGACGGGCAGCAGTTCGGCGATCCGCTCGAACGCGCTGCGCGCCTGCTCGTCCTGCTCTTCGGGCTCGGCGGTCGGTCGCGCCGTCGATACGTCGAACGCCGTCGGGCGCTGGGTCACGGGATCGCCGAACGCGACGACCTGTGAGGCACGGCGGATCGCCGGGGCGACCTCCGCGATGTCGAGCGCCGCCGAATCGACGAGCATGACGGTGTCGAAGCGCTCGGTATCGGGCAGCAGCGGCACATCGTACGGCGAGGCGAGCCAGACCGGCGCGAGAGTGCGCATGAGGGTCGGGGCCTCGGCGAACAGCTGCGCGGGGGTGACGTCTCCGCGCATGAGCGCGCGGCGCAGGCCGTCCGACTCCTCGGGTTCGTCGACGATGCCGATCTTCCACTGACCCGCGAGCTGCCAGGCGAGCATCGGACCGGACGCTGCCGCGTGCGCCTCGTCGACCATGCGGAAGTCCTTCTCGAGCCGGTCGACGACGCTCGTCGACGCGCCGAGCAGCGAGGTGTCCGACCGCAGCACGTGCTC